>ERZ791659.590-NODE-590-length-24673-cov-2.56926_pt1 | contig 24673 bp, 18 predicted proteins | sample MGYA00510053_ERZ791659 | MGnify/ENA primary metagenome ERZ791659 (study PRJEB30046, sample SAMN00715192) | human gut metagenome | study: EMG produced TPA metagenomics assembly of the A metagenome-wide association study of gut microbiota in type 2... | reverse complement strand
GGGATTGTACATTCTCTCATTTGCCTTTGGGGTATTCCACTTTTCTTTGATGCAGCTACAATTAAATCATTCTTATTCATCATCAATCTTTTTTCCTGTTATATGATTTTATACCTATTGCGTTTGTCTGGTTTTTACATGTTCCTATATTCTTCCCGATGCACACATTTCAGGTTTAAATATGCCCTAAGAAACCTGAGAACTTGAAAAGCCATTTTCCCTTACTCCTTTCTCACGTCCCTTGAACTGTCCAAGGTGTTTCCATTTTCAGGGAAAATGGCCAAGAGAGAATGTTAGAGTACTATTTAAGTTCCAGGTTCTTTCCCGGACGGAATCTTACCGTTTGCTTTGCCGGTATAATCATAGGCTTGCCGGTATGCGGATTACGACCGTTGCGGGCAGCGGTTTGTTTGACGTCAAACGTGCCGAAGCCGATTGATATAACTCTCTCACCTGCATTCATTGCTTCTGCAATCGTTTCCTCATAGGCTTTAATAGCCTTTTCTGCATCAGCAGTACTTAGTCCGCTGGCTTTTGATACCTTTTGTATCAATTCCTTTTTGTTCATAATTTCTGTTTTTTTAATTTAACATAGCCTGTAAAATACATGGCTTTTTCTATTCTATTTTATCTCTAATTCCGAAGTGATCGGCGAAAAGTTTTATCAAGCGTTTTTCACCTCATCATTTCCATAATTCCGTATTAAGAGTGAATGCTCTTCTTTCAGTAAAGGGTCATTCTCTATGAATTTGAATATCATTTCAGTAAGGTTATCGGTGTACTGGTTCACAACCTTGACACCAAAAGTTTCAATCGACTTGGTTTTCATCTTTACAACTCTAAATTAGATATTCAAAATTCTTTGTTACTTCTTGCCCTGTACTCACATTACATTCATGGACAAATACATTTCAATTTGTGCCCAATTAGCATCTTTCAATATCACTTTCCTATCCTTATTCAATAAGTAAAGAGTAGGAATAGCCTTCAAGTCATACATCTCTTTTTCCATAACCACTCCATTAGGGCTATATCCATTAATCCATTCTTCAGGGATTTCATGTTGTGCTTTCTTCCACTCATCCAAATCAGTATCCGGGTAAACGGCCAATATGGTCAATTTAGGATTCTTAGAAAAGGCACTTGCTCCAATCTGCGATGTAACCTGTCGGCACCCTGAGCATCCTGGATTATTGAAATAGAGCAATACATACTCATTCTTCACATCTGATAGCCTTCTCACTTTCCCTGTTCCTTCAGCAAAAACAAAATCCGTAGCCAAATCTCCCGGCCGGTTCTTTAGAGCCATTTTCAGCCTGTATTCCGATCTGACTTTATCCTCGATTCTCGCATTAGGCGAAGTCACGAGATATTTCAAAGCCGGGATATATAGCTCTTCATTGCGCATTGGCGAGTTAGGGTCATACAGATATTTATCCAGTAAGTCAATAAAGAAATTCTGGACTTTATCGTTTTGGGATGCCTGCTGCATGAAAATAGTAATCCCTTCTCTCGCTGTTGGCAGTGACATCCGGCTTGATATTATCTACAAAATCCACAAAAAACTGCTCCGCAGCTTCGGGATTGCTGATAGACAAAGTATCAGTAAAGTCGAAGTTGTCCCAATAATGCCGGATAAGATAATCGCTTCTTCCTTCCGGAGTATTCAGCGATACTGGAATTTCTGGTAGCTCAAAAGCCGTTTTTGTTAGCACTTCTACGTTATTTTCTTGTCTTGGTTTATCGGAATTGCCACTACATCCAGGCAAACACCAAATAGTATTTATAAGGAAACAATCTATTATGACTTTTGTAATCAGTTTATTACTTTCAATTCTTTTCATAAATTTAAGTCTCATGTATAAAAATCAGTCAAAAACTCTCCATAGCCTGCCAAAAGCTACGGAGAACTAATTTTATAAAGAGACAACAAGCTATTAATAAATTAAATATAGGAATATAATTCTTCGGTTGATTATTCTCAAATTGGTTCCTTCTACTATTCAGCAGCGACACAGCGAATTAGTCCTCCAAATGCCCCTAAATATAAATCCAAAGATACCCAATCGGTATAAACAGATAACTGTTTAGGATAGCCCGAAAGACTCGTCCAATAGGAACTCATAACTCCTATATTATCTAAAGACTTCTGATTGGGGTGCCTTTGGCCCCAAATTGGTAAAAATAGCTGACTGTTGTCCCCGAAAAAACAACCGTTCTTATTTCCCAACATTCCGTATCTTTTAGTTGCATTCTCAAGAGTTTCCATTTCTTCGTAGTTAGGTGTTCTCCAAGTTCCTATAGGTATAACTTGGCGACATGGATCATTAGCAGGGTTCCATGTAGTAATATTAGATGAGACTATGGTAGGGTCTAACGTATTATAATTAAAAAAATCTCCACCATTCCAAGCGCCTGAACCGTCTTGTTGGTTTTTATAAAACGTATATACATTACCAACTTTAACCAAGTTACCTGGTGCCCATATAATTCCACTTACCTCTATATAATTTCCTCCTCCTCTTTGTACTTTATTCTGAGAAGTCGGTAAATCCTCCCAATTACCATCGCCGCGTTTGTATTGGAATGTCACGTTCCGAGTATTTACTGTCTTATTACTAGGAACAGCAACTTGTGGTTGTTTATTCATGACAGCATTCCCTGTATTAACAACGGTACCATTTACAAGACATCTTACCTGTACCGTTCCAGTGTAGTTACCTTCAAAAGTGAAAGTATACAGATCTCCAATAAAGGGAATATTTCCTGATGGTAAATTGCTCTCCTTAAAAGAGAGTGTGATACTAGGTGTCGAAGGTGTAAATGTAACAATTCCTGGCTGTGTTATTCCTTCAGTATGAACATAATACTTAATAGTAAAACCATGTGTTGGAGATCCATTTGAAGTCCATTTGAAGTCTACAATCTGTGATGAAGTTGTAAAATTAGGAAGTAAATGCATATCAATGTTTGTGTCTGAAGTGAATTCTGACCAATCGAACACAGCAAATTCCGCATTTTTTAAACCAACATACACTGAAGCTCCGATAGTCTCGTTCATATAAGCCGTTACGGGGATCAATTCAATTTGGACAATTCTGGGTATAATGTCTCCAGCGGCTCTGGTAGTAGATATTGACTCCATTACTTTAGTTGTATCAATTTTTTCTGCCCATATTAAAGGAACATATTTAGAATATTTACCTGCCATAATCTGTACACCAGCTTTATATGCTATACCTTCAGGACCAAATTTACCATCAGATATACTTTTTTGCCATTTGATAGGTAGGGTATACCGACCATTTTTGAGCGTAATTGACGAAAGGGTTGTATCCAAATTACATGTTTCATTCGTATGCCATACTAATTTAACATTTGGAACATCAGAAGCGATAGACAATTCACCTGCAATAAAAGTTCCATTATCCGTTAATTTTAATAAATCGGCACTGGTTTCTAAGCCAGTGACATTATTGACAAATGTGTCATCTTCATTAGCACATGAAAAGAAAAACTGTAAAGTCAGTCCTAAATACCACAAAAGTGCTAAATATTTCATTTTCTTCATTATATTATAAGTAACCCGGGGGTATACCCGGGTTACAATTGATTATCAATTAGAAGTTATTGTATTACATATCCAAGCCCAAAGATTGGCCATAAGTTGAGGGTATGGTCCATAGCCAGTCGGAGACAAAGAGCCATTTGTATTTACCACTCCGTTTGCATAAAATTGAGTTTCTCCAGTAAAGAATATGCGCTTTGTCGGATGTATAGCAATCATAACCCGACCTTTTGAAGTTACTAGTAGCGGTACAAAACCTGCATTCTGACAGTCTTGAACTGTGAATGTTAGATAAGCGGCATCTACTGTTCTAAAATTTCCATTATAAACGTTTCCAAACGTACCATTCAGCATTATTGATTGGAAAGTCGGATTATTATATGATGCAGTCGCTACATTGAGTGCATATCCCTCACCACTATATTTTCTATCATATAATCCTAAAGCATTAGTTATTTCTATATTTGACGTAGCAAAAGATATACTCATAATTAAGGCTCTCTTAGGATTTTCATCAAGCCATGCTAAAATATCTCTTGCCTGTGCTGCTGTTGGACTTGCATTATAATCATCAAAGAGACAAGCGATATCGATATCATACTGTCTTAACAGTGTTCCAACATTAGTATAGTCTTTACTATTATTTGAACCCAGATAACCTCCGTTATAATAATTATAATGAGTAAATGTGTAGGGAGCAGCTGTATAAGGGCCAAAATTAGATGTAAGCAAAGCCTGCAGCCCTGTAGTATATAAAGGAGTACCTTTATAAGCACCTAATTGTATACTTGAAGTACCAATAGTCTGATATCCAACAGTCATAACCTTTAAGTTATAGACACCTGCTTGGGTTACTGATATTATAATATTCTTACTAGGATCTGTTACTGAAGTAACCGTTACTGTCGCAGTACGTGAACTTCCCGTTGAGTTGCTTGCTACCGTTAGACTACTTCCATTAAAACCGCTAGCTGTAACCGATAACCAACTAGCACTACTTACGGCAGTCCATCCTAATGGGTCGTTAGTAGTAATAATCGATGATGCACTAGACCCTGAAGACGTACCCAGCTTTAAGCTTGCAGGATTAGCTGATAATGTAATATTAGTCATTGGCGTCTGCGTAACTGTAATAGTTACTTTTGAAGATGGGTTTGATTTTGCTGTTACTGTTATAGTGCCAGTTCTGGTGACTCCAGTAGTATTTGGAGAAAGTGATGTCACCTCCAATCTCGCCCCGTTAGTACCTGAAGGAGTTACCGTAAACCAGTTGCCTTCTGTCACACTTGCAATCCATCCTTGTGTATCATTAGTAGTTATTACAGAAGAAGCCTTGGCTCCTTGTCCCCCACCAATTGCAAGCAAAGTAGGACTAGCGGAAATTTCAACTTGAGGCGTGGATTTGAGATATTGAACTACGCCATGGAAAGATACTCCTGGAACCATAACAACAACGCGTGCTTCAAATCCGAATGCTGGTGCACCGCCTGCTTTCCACTTAAAGTTAAGTACTGTGTTTTGTGTAATACTTGTTGGAAATTGAGAAAGGTCAAGATTCAGATCTGAGGTGAATTCTGAAAAATCTAAGATTGCGAATGGTTCGCCACCTAAATTTATCATCATAGTTCCACCATTCTCTTCACTCAGAGTGAGAGTTGTTGGAAATACGCCAGGTGTTTCAACTGATGGCATCACATCTCCGACAGCTCTTGTTCTCACCAAAGATTCCCTGATTTTCATAGAGTCTACCTGATCTGCCCAAATCAGAGGAACATATTGGGAATATTCTCCAGCTGTAATCTTAACACCAGCTTTAAAAGCCATTCCATCAGGTCCATAATTTCCATTACCCAGTTTCTCATGCCATTTGATAGGTAATGAGAATCTTCCATTTTTCAAGGAAATGATGTTTTGGGTAGTATCCAGATTGCACAATGAATCAGTATTCCACTTCAAATGAACTTCAGGTACATTAGACTGAATCGTTAAATGTCCGGCTACACCTGTTGAGTCATTTGATAATTTTAAGAAATCAGCCCCAACATATAAGTTTGGGTTTTGATTCAAAACTTCTGAATTTTCATCTTGCTGGCAAGCTATAAACATGGGAAGTACAATTCCCAAAACAAGTATAACTTTCCATTTAAAAGAATTAAGTATCTTCATCTTTTATCTATTTATAATTAATTTGCTAATTGTCTTCTTATCTCCAAAGTTCTCCACGGACCACCATTTCTGCTATATTCAAAATATATCACCTGATTAGCCTTAGTCGTATTTGCAGGTATTTGCAGTGAAAGTGTTGACGGAACCGAACCAGTGGTACTTGCTATGATGGTAGCACCTATTCGAGCATGTAAAGTAATTCTCTTTGAATAAGTACCATACATAGCACATGTCATCGTAGCTCCGCCTGAAGGAATATAACCAGAAGGCTCGACAGGATAAATAACTAAGCTTTCCTTATTCTGAGTTCTAGATTCTATTAAAATCCACGTGTTACCTCCATCCTTGCTGTATTCAAATCGAATAACCGCACTGGTGCTGTCTCCCAACATTTCTGGAATAAGAACATTCAGTAAAGACGGAACGCCTCCACTAGTTCTGCCAACTTCAACTCCATCCTTTGTAGCACGGAAGAGCACTGTACCTGTAAATGTCCCGGTAAAATTACAGTAATAAGCACCGCCCTCATCAGGAATATTACCAGCGGGGACAATAGTACTAACTTTCAAATCATCACTAGGGTCAGGACCGGGACCAGGATCGGGATTATCAGAAGCATTGTAAATGACATCAAAATTAACAGCAGGAACATTTTGACCATAAATGGTAACAGTAGTCTTAAAACTGATTGCTGGAGCACTTCCTTTCCATGAAAAAAGCAACACTGTCGATTGCGTCAACACGTTAGGTAATGCTGTTAAGTCAATATTCATGTTAGATGTAATACCTGAATAATCAACAATAGCAGATGCCACATTAGTTAGGGTTACTATAATAGCACCTCCTGTTTGATAATTCATATTCACAGTAAGCGGAGATACTGATATATCAGAAGCTTTGGAATCATTTACAACTTTAGTCATCTCTTTCTGTGTTTCGTGGATACTAGTGTTACTATCCTTACCCCACAACAAAGAAACATGCTTAGTCTCATTTCCTGCCATAATCTTGACTCCAGCATTAAATGACAAACCTGCAAGGTATTGTTCCCCATCTTCAAAAGGTTTAAGCCATTCTATCGGCAATACAGTTTTACCATCCTCCAAGTACAATTTGGTTAGGTGGGTATTTAGTTTACAATGTGGGGTGGTAATCCATTCCACGTCAACTTCTGGCACATCAGCCAAAATTTCTATAGTACCTGCAATTGCCGTACTATCGCTCTTTAACGTTAATACTTCTGTACTAACCTTGAACTCTTTTGCTCCTATCGGGGCAAAATTCTCATTGTTACATGATCCCATAGCATCAAATTTAAAATTAAATATGTTACAAAAAATAACTTTCTCATTACGCGTTTTTTTATTATAATTACTTGATTTATTCAGCAAGTTGTACTCTGGTTTCCATGCCTGTCCATCCTCGTCCTTCTAACTTATACATAAAATTGACTGTTCGACTTTCACCTGTATTATTTTCAGGGATTATCAAGGATAAAGTAGGGCCGTTTGCCGTGATTTCAGCCAAAGTCTCTTTCATTGTATAAGCCCTCCATATTACCTTTCGTGAATAAGTACCTTGAAAAGACCAAGTTAGAGCTTGTCCTCCAGCCGGTATTGTAGAGGCTCTTGGTTGAATTAATCCTGCACTAAATGTCTCATTTATTTGATTACGTCGCTCTATTTCAAGCCAGTTTATTCCACCATCAAGGCTATATTCAAATATTATAATACGATTGAGCCCGAACAACTGAGGGATTGACAAAGGTATTGATGTGTTAACTTTTCCAGATGCAGTAATTAATACTTCACTTCCGGAAATTGCCCGTATATCAATATTCCCTTTAAAACTTCCTTGGAAAGAAGCTTTTAACTCCGCACCATATTCTGAAAGGTCACCTTGGGGAGAAATTGTAATAAGCGATATATTGCCTCCACTAGGAGTGTCCCCTTCATTGTCAGCATCTTGGATTCTATCAGTTGAAGCTGGCAAATCCATCCAGGAAGAACTTGCAATATCAATCATCCGGTACTGGAATTTGATATTCCGGGTAGTTGCAGCCGTATTTGCGGGAACTGTTACTTTCGGGCTATGAGTGGTACCTATCGGGCCATTGAAAAGGACTTCACCCGTGTCAGCATTCACCGAACGGACTCTAAATTGTCCCGTATATCCACCTTCAAAATTGAAAGTATATACAGTTGCACTTGCAGGAATATTCCCCGTTGGCAAGGTGCTGCTCACATAAGTCAATGTTTGCGTATCGCCACCGCCTCCACCGTTTCCATCTTGTACACGATTTGTACTGGCTGGCAATGCTGTCCAATCTCCGTCCGCACGTTTATACTGAAAAGTAATATTACGTGTAGTGGTAAGTGTATTTGCAGGCACACTTGTCTGTGGTTGTTTATTAGTCACGGATGCACCCGGAGTCTGTGCTACCCCATCTATCAGCGTTCTGACTTGTACTTCACCAGTATATGTTCCTGTAAAAGTGAAAGTATATGTTCCACCATCTTTTGCTATATTTCCAGTCGGAAGTGTAGAACTGTCATAAACGAGTGTGGCATTAGGATCAATTCCTCCCGAAACATTTTGTACATAATTTAGAGTTTTAACCACTTTATCACCATAACCCACTGTGACAGTTATTACACGTGGTTCCCCTGTAGTGTTTTCTGTAATTGTTACTGTACCGGTTTTTTCCCCTAATGCGCTAGCCGGGTAGTCCATACGTTTACCACAATCGCATTTTATCCACCATGCGACATCACTCTGCACAGTCACATCAACCGAAGTTGTTTCACCAGGCAAAGTGCTTTTATCCACAGGAACAGCACTCAGAAAATCAAGAACTCCAGTTTGTCCTTGACCCATTTGAGTGAAAATTAATGTTTTTTGGAGAATACCTTGCGATTTTACCAAAACTTTTATTTCACGCTGATCGGAAGTTGTATTATTGCGAAGAGGCATGACTAACGATCTCACTTCATAGGCAGTCCCCAAATCGCTCACGGGAGAAGTAAGTCCCTGTTCACACTCCAGACTCCATGGTTTATTCGTTCTCACTTTTACAATAATGTTCGCCTCATTTGCTAAAACTGTATTGCCTTCACTTGGAGTAGAATCTATAAATTCCCAGATGGCAGGTGTTTCTTGCTCAATAACATAATTTATATATCCAATTTTTGTTATATCGCCTGCCGTGAAACGTAACATTGTTGAAAAGTTAGCGTCAGGTGCTTTACCATCAATCCAATTTAATAGAATTGGTCCTGGAGCATTCAGAAACATATCAATTTTAGTTTTATCAATAAGAGACGAGGCGGGAATACGGCTTCGATCTACATAAACGACCGGGGCACCTGAATAGTCAACATAAATGCCACCACCGACTTCCTTGTCCATATCAACTGTTTCTGGAGTAAGTTCAATTATAATATTCCGAGGAAGAGGTTCTGTACTTCTGGTTGCTATATTTTTTTGACTGGTAATTTTAGTCGAATCGACTTCATCTGCCCATATCAAACGAACGTATTGCGAAAGTTCACCCGTAGATACAAGTAATCCTCCATCAAAGGCTTTGGTCATCGGACCATATATTCCCTCTTTGTTTTTCTCTATCCATTTAACAGGAATTTGGCATCTTCCATTGTTCGTTTCAAATACAGTCTGTGTGGTATCTATATTACATTCTGGCGGTATGTTCCATCTTACATTTAATTGGGAAATCGAAGATTTGACTTCCACCAACCCAGCTACATTCGTACTATCATCTATCAATTTTATAAAATCGACAGGAATTTCCATACTCGCTTTTTTATTTTTTGTATCATTCATTTCATCATGTTCACAACAAATAAAAGCAAACGAGAAAAGGATGATAAGCACTAAAGAAAAATTGTACTCATATTTCTTCTTCATATTTTATCTATTTTTTAATGACTAATAATCCCTAATCCGACAACTATATAGCCGGACTAAGGATTATTCATTTTAAGATATACTATAGGTTGTTACCTTTCAATTTTAACACATCTGATAGGCATACCAATAGTTCTTTCAACATTATCTGTTACGCCAGCGTAACCTTTCAACAGATTTAAGGCTGCACTGTAATAATAAGGAGCCTGAGAATCATCTCTTAAAGAATAATAAACAAGACTTCCTTCACCTTGAATTGATACGGGGATATCCGGACTACGTAAACCGTTCGCAGGCAAAAAAACCATATTAGGTGCGATTCCAAACCACGTCCCTGAATTTTCCCATTCAGGCTTAGCTGCATCAATCAACGCATTAACTTCAATTTTGGAAGGAGTCTGCCAAGTTCCCTTGGGAGCAATCCCGGCACACGGGTCATTGTCATAGTTATAATTAACTTGATTATATGTACCTACTCCTATATCCTGAGTGTTCCAATCAAAATAACTTCCACCTGTTTCACCTGTATGGTAAGCCTCCTGTGTCACTTCGAAATGAAAACCGTTAGCATCTTTATATATGTTACCTTTAGCCCATTTATAACCGCCTACGGGTATATAATCACGATCTAATGCCATGTTTATTTTATACTCTTTAGAGGGATTCAACAGGACATTAGGAATATTCACAATGGTACTATCAAGAACCTCTCCGCCTATAGTCAGTTCTGTTAACATTATGGACAAGTTACGGATACTGATAGGTAAAACGATCCGCGAGTCACTGGTTACAACATCATTATCTAATGTAGTCCACGTAAATGAAGCATTACCGCTTGTCCCGCTATTGGGCAGTGAAGCGGAAGATTTAAAATCCCATTTTAACTCATTATCATTCATGGTATTCATCGTTGCGGCACATGCACTAATCGTATTATCAGGGAATCCGGTAGCTGAAACCTCCAAAAGAACACGTGTACACTGACGTACAAAAGTGTTATTGAGAACAAAGTTCCCTTCCGGACTTGCTTCAACAGTTATGTTTTTTTGAATACAGGACATAAAATCATCTCCCTGTTCAACAGATAGTAGGGTGGAAGTTCCATCGAACACAGGAATCTCTTCTTTGTTCCCGTATGAATAACAGACAAATGAATATTCACCGGCGGGTAAAAAGAGCTGATCGCCTACAATGGTTGCCTTTCCTGCATTATCGGTTTCAAAATCACCTTGTCCGGCATAATTTGTTGTTGAAATAGCTCCCCGATAAGCAAGCAGGCGGTAACGCATATTATTTAACGGGACATTGGCACGTGTACTGGGATTTTCAATTGCTTCGATAGTAGTTACAATATCATATCCCGTATCTCGATTCTTGTTTAACGGTTGTGAAAAAATCATTTTAGGCTCAACCGCTCTGGTTAGGTTACCTTCATTTACGCCCTGTACAGAAATCTGTACAGGAGTTAATGGTCCATTATACGTCGGGATTGATTGTTCTCCCTTATATTCGTCTGATTCACTACTACACCCCATCCATATAGGAAAGGCTAATAACATGACCATCCATGTATATAAATTATGCTTTTTCATTTTATTCTTTTTTTATGTTACAGGTTGCCGGTAGTGATACCCTAACTACCGGCAAGCATAAATAAACTTAACTGTTACAACTCGGCTCCGCCGTTTATATCGCCTTCTTTATCAAATTCACCGACTTCGTTATCTCCGCCTTCAACGGGTACATTTGAAGTCTGCACTCTTGTTTCGACAGGAATCCAGGTTGTACCATCTTTGCTATATTCAAATATAATTTCTCTCTGTCCGCTTGTAGAATTAGCCGGAATCTCTAATTCAAATACTATTGGCAATTTTCCTTTCTGACTGTCGAGTTCAGTGGTACCTGTCCTTGCCCGGAATGTAATTTCTGCCGGATATGTTCCCGAGAATGAACAATTATAATGTTTCCCTTCTGATGGAATTATACCTGTCGGTGTCACTGTCCCTACAATAATAGTGCCAGCAACCTGCGTTCTTGTGCCCATTGATATCCATGTTGTTCCATTATCAAGACTATAGAAAAATTCAATTTCACGGTCTTCTGTTCCATCAAGACGTGGAATCGGTAAATTCACATTTCCTGGGGTACTTCCGTCTTTTTCAGCTAAAGTAACACCACCACTTACAGCTTTCATCTTAATGCTACTTCTAAATGTCCCTGTAAATGATCCTGTAACTGTAGTGCCTTCACGTGGAATATCTATTGTGGGCAGAACATCGAAATCGAACATAGCCTTATCCTGTACACGTACTTCGTCTAATGGTGCCCATTCCTCAGTTCCTTTTTTAAATTCAAACTTTAGGTTGAGGTCTTCTCTGCTGCCATAATTATTCGGTATAGTCAAAACAGGTTGCTTATTAGTAGTGCTCGGACTTGTCGCAACAATTGTACCATCAGCTAATACTGCTCGAACCTGTAAATTTCCGACATAAGTTCCTTCAAATAAGAACGTATAAGTACCTCCGTCAACAGGTATCTTGGTTGGCATATCACTATCGTTATATGTCAACTCGTTCCCTATGCCTTGCGTATAAGTGTAAGTTCCGACTAATGTGTTGTCATATCCGACTGTTACTACAATACTCCGAGTGGTAGTTCCGTCATTAGCGGGAATGGTCACTTCTCCTTCATTTTGACTATCAAGGAAATTCTCTTTTTTCCCACCATAAGAAATCCACCAGTCACGGGCAGTATCTACAGTGACCTTAATCTTTTGTTCCACAGCGCTCAACTCTCCATCTTCTGGTTTTGGTACAACAGAAACAATAGTAAAGCTACCTTCTGCTGCTTGCTGGGTAAACCGAAGTGTTCTATCAAGCTCATTTTGGGAATAAACATCTACTAAAATATTCCTACTTATCAAGCTAGTGTTATCAGGAATTCTAATCAACAAAGACTGTTCGCCGGATGCTGTACCTTGACTCTTCGATTCGATTACCGTTCCGTCTTCTTTACGGTATTTTAGACTCCATTCACGGTTAGTATTTGCAATAACAACTACCGTAGCACCTGTGGCAGGAAGCGTACTCAACGAATCAGGAATACATTCAATAAATTCCCACTTCTTAGGAGATGGGACTTTATATTGAAAATAAACGTATTTTCCTATTGTTGACCCTGCGGGGATGAGTTTCACATGCCCCATAAAGTCCTGCTCAGGAGCACCAGCATCGGTCCATAAAAAGTCAAGGCTATTAGGTGAACCAATATAAGTTGATTTGATTTTGCTAATATCCAAATTAAAATTATTTTCATTGACAAGATCTGTTAATTCATTTTTCGCAGTCAGAAGTAGTGCGGCTGAAGTTTCAAATCTGATTTTCCCGCAAGTATCCTTATCTAACTGAAAAGGAACCGAATCTAACAAAGTTATTATTTCAGTTGCAAATTCACCTGTACCGGATCTGGTCATAATATTTTGTTCTTCAACCCGTTTTATAATCTCCAATGAGTCCACCTCATCTGCCCAAACGAGTGGTACATATTTTGACTCCTCACCGGAAATAACCTGTACTCCCGCAATATATGCGGATGATATTGGTCCGTACATTCCGTCTTTCAATTTGCCAGCCCATTTAATAGGTAATTGGTAGCGACCTCCTGAAAGTCGTACTTCAGTAATCGTAGTGTCCAGATTACATTCAGACGACACCATCCATTTAAGTTTTACATTTGGCGTTTTAGCCTTGATTTCCAACACTCCGGCAACATTGGTGCTATCATCCTGCAACCGCAGAAACTTGGCATTTGTACCGAATGGTAAATTCTCGCCATGGTTCGGGTCATTGTTGCCGAACTCATCATTACAGGCAGTTACAAAGAGTAATGCCAGTAGATAAAATAGATACTTTCTCATTGAGATGAGTTGTTATAAAATTAATACTAAGGCTTAACATCCATATTTCAGGGTATCATGTCTGTTGTGCTATTCACAAATTTATTGAAATATTTTAAATAAAGCAAATTATAACAAAAATAACATCAATCATAAAGCGAATTTGCTTATTAATTAAACGCTTTTTGAAAATATATAGACATATATTACGAAATATATCTAAAACAATTACCATTCACGTACGCATCTTACATGATGTGTTGATGCCCTCACATCCACATTAGCAACAATAACCCTATTGGAATAAAATGAAGTCATTGAATTACGGTTACTATTGTAATATCCCCACCATAGGTGTGTCGATTTATCTAACATTTGATACTTTCCATCCTTAGTATAATACGGTGAATAAGGAAAATATCCGGCATCTGAGAAAGTAACGCCATTATCGCTTAACGAACCATGAGAGATATGTATCCCGTACCATGGTCCGATTTGTCCCCCATACGGAGTGGTCCAGCCTATAGGACAGGGGTTGTAAGCAGTCTTTTGTAAATCTTTAGTCAACCATAAATTACCATTCATGGAAGAAAAATCATTGGTGTACCAATCATAGTTATCTCCATCTCCATTTCCTGTTGAAGTAGGGGAAGTTACGTGATTACCAATTATCATCTGGATAGGATTCTGTATGGAATATTCAAGATTATTATTAAAGTCCCGTTCAATTTTGCAAACTCCCCATACCGGATGATTTCCATCCATAGTAAATGACGTACCGTTATGGTAGATGGTCAACGGAGTAAGAGGCGTACCAATAGGGAATGGGTCTTTTCTACCGAATTGATATTGCAGCCCCATATCACTTACTCGTCCGTCTTTCTCCAAAGTATATGCTCCCAGGTTTCTATCCATAAAAATATGATCATTATAAACATTTCTCTTTTCAGGGAGAAAATCATAAACTGCATGTTTCGAGTCAAATACCAGCACATTGGCATCCAGTGCCCAAATATGCCAACTCCACTTAATAATATTTTGAGATTTTATCGCTATAATTACGTTTCCGGTAAATGTAATATCATTTACAACCTCAATCCATTGTTTATCTTTATTATATTCCACATGCAAATTGGATTCTGTAATGTTAGACTGATCTGACCATACAATACAGGCATCCAAATCGTCATCTGGAGAAATGCGCTTTACCCCGTCTTTATTAGCTTGAATTACAGGAATTACTAATCGGCTCCCTGTTTTAGTCGCAAAATCCATTAAATAGCAATTGGAGGATTCCACAGTAATAGGAATCCTTTTAACTATATTTCCTAAATGTATCTCCAGATAGGTATCTTGTACATTGGCGGTGGAAAACTGTAGCTTAATTGTACGCGAGCTATTCTCCGTTGTTAAAGAACCGCTATTCATCAAATTAAGAGTATCAGTTGGTTGCGATAATTCGTCTAATATTTTAATATTTTTCCCCGGATTATCTATAAGAGCATAATAAGTTGACAATGTATTTTCCGGTTTGGGAATAATGGCGGAAACAGTCAGGACATCCATTTCATTGTGTTGGTCATCTACGGGATACAGAACAATTTTTTCATTATCGAGCAGGAGGCTGTATTGTCCGTTAGAAACGCCGTGTCCATTGGTTATTTCCATTGTATATATGACATTACTGCCATCATTGGCAGCAGCTTCCTCCTCTGTAGTATAACCGGCACTTTTAATCTCTGTTATCTCAAAAGAATAGTGCGTATTTCTCTGTATATCTAACACAGGAACCTGATCTCCCATATCCAGATTTCCGCTATGGTTATAAAAATCAAGTTTATACCATTTTTGATCGCTCATTTCAACCAAAATATAGGTTCTTTCTTTACCTGTACTACTACTATTATCAATACGAGGAACAATATACGCTGTTCCATTTACGGGTGACACTTCTTCTTTCAGATTTACTTGAGAAGGATATCCCTTAGCCCTTTCCATTATGAACCCATTTGAAGGTACATTACTGACCTTCCACTTATTTATAGTAAAACCTGCTGCCGAACAGACTACAGTAGCTTTTGCCAATGAGTATTCTAATTCAATAGAAATCGAATTGACCTCGTTTACTTCACCTGCACCATACATTGGCAATTTTCTGGCATCATTGTTTATAACTAATTGTTCAGCCAATTCGTCTGCACTGGTAGCATTTATTGTAGTTATCCCAGTATTACAATAAACAAAAAGGCTATCTCTTGATTGAACCGAAAAATCCGTTATAGTAATTGATAGTGCATCGTCATTTATAGCTGGATTAAAAAACTGTTGATACTTTGGTTGTCCATTTTGAAAAAGAACCACCAGTATGTCTTCAATTGCATTTTCACTACTAACAGAGCGGGTATTAATACTCACTTCTGTTTCTTTGGGTAATTGGAGGGTAAGTACCGAAAAATTCCCTTTCTCAATAGGAGACATGTAATTGTCGGTACAACTATTTAAAACAAATAAGAGCCCAAACCAGATAGCTAACTTCGTAAGATATGTTTGCTTCATAAGATGTTCTAATTATTAATGGTAAAATGAATAGTTTTCAATTTATAGGGTTCTGCCCCAGGTTCAGAGGTAGTCAAAAAGAAGTCCATTGTAACATAGACCGGCAAATAGTCTTCCAGCCCTGCTGTTTTTATATTGGTCATCTCTAAAGCCATTGGATTATCCGGAGATGAATCTCCTCCCGATATTCCATTATATGTTGATCCGCCATCCATTTCAATAATATTCGAATTTATTAATGGCATATATCCTCTAATTCTGTACCCCCATTGTACATTTGTTGCAGCAACAATTTTTATTAATTCGTCTTTACTACTACCCCAATAATCAGCAGGTATTATATCACCTTCTGAGATAGCATGTCCATTTATCTCTATTGACTTTATATGGAATATCAAATTGTTTTTAATCTTGCTTACATCTATCTGTTGACGGAGATTTCCAGCAGTAACCGTAATTATACCGTCTGGAATTATATCATCCGCTTCCCCCTGGAAATGAAATAATAAGGCTGCATTTTGTTGCGTTAATGTAACAACTGCTTCCGTCTCGCTTTCATGACCGGACAGATAGAAACCGTGAGCTTTGCTCCAATCTACATGGATTGTTGTTGCATCGCTTTTAACTCCAACAACTCCCCCTAACACATATTCCACTCCCAGACTTATTTTATTCAATTCAAGGAAAGTTGCGGATATTTCTGTATTTAGCATTTCAGTATTCCAACCTTTCAAAGAAAACTTGATATCGGTAGGAACCACCGGCGCACTCTCTTTCAAATTCAGCGTCACTTCACAAATCGTATTCCTTGGCAATGTCGGCGAACCTTCAGGCATTAGTTCCGCAGTCCAGGTCTTAACTATTCCGTCAACACTTCCCTCTATCACCACATCCGTCGGAGTGCCGCTCCGGTTTTCATAAACATACCCGGAACACTCTACTTTATCGGCTGTGATGGAAGTTGTATAAATATCTGCCGCTGCCTCAAATGGATTTGAAGCCGGTGCAGACGCACCGGATGCCGGAGCAAAAAGTTGTACGGATTGCTGGTCATTAACAATGCTCACTTTATCCACCTGTAATGTTTTCCCTGTAGCATTGATTATTTTAACATCCAATCGTGAAGCCACCCGGAGTAACGGAATGCTCACTTGGCTGTCTATTGAGAAATCGTGTGCTCCAGTTGTACTTCCGGTCATTGTGTAGGGATTATGCGGCCGACCGGATGAAGCTGCTGAATAAACATAATTTTTCAATTCATCCAATGTCGTAGCTTCCCCGATTGTCGTTGCATCTGGCAGGTTGGCGACTACTAACAATTCATAACTTCCTTCAGAATGCATATTATGCAATCTCAGTACTTCGTCCGTATAACTCAATACCAGTTCTCTACTGGCAGATGTAGGGAGCTCCGACGCATAGAACAACGCCTTGTCCGTATCCGATGCACCGCTGGCAAAAAACCAGAGGTGAATGTTATGAATTTGGTTCTCCAAATCTGTTCCGGTGTCAACTGAACTGCGTGTACTGCCTGCCGACGTTTGCAAGCGCAGGCTGATGCCCGACGCCGAAACTGGAGAATCTGGCTCGTTTTCGGATGTACACGAAGCAAATACTCCGAGAAACAGGAAACAAGCCGGTATCAATTGTTTAATCAATTTCTTCATCATATATTCTGTTATTCAAATTTTACTGTTTTATTTGCCCAGACGGAAAAATCCGAGGATCGCTTCTCCAAGTTTGTTGTTATCTTTCTGCTGTTGTATTTTCATTTCATCAAAACAGTTCCGCCATCCTGGACAGCGAACTTCATCATTAAGGACAATTCTTATATATTCATCCTGCACCGTTACGTTGTATCCCGAAAAATGTTTGACTATATTTTCAATCGGCAATTTGACGAAATAGAAGATTGCCCCAACTGTAGGGACTCGCATTTCATCCAGCTTCAATCCTTCTAAAAGTTTACTAAGCAGGTAAGCTGAAAATTCATACGCAGTACAGTAATCAGCATTTATATACAGATAAATAGCGTTACGATTACTTTTTTCTATTTTTTTTATTCTTTGTGCATCCATAGTAATTGATGATTTAATTAAACAATGTGTATAATCCCCCTTGCACCGGTTACACAGCAGAAAGTTTGATGTCGTTATTTACTTCTTATTTTCGAGCTGTTTCCATGTGATTGCGGCAAGTGCGCCTCCTATAAAAGGAGCTACGATAAATAGCCATAACTGTGAAAGAGCTTCACCTCCCTGGAACAAAGCCGGGCCGATACTGCGTGCCGGGTTAACCGAAGTGCCCGTTACGGGGATACATACGATATGCACCAATACCAATGTCAGTCCGATTACAAGACCGGCGAATTTAGGTGCGTCATTCATTTTTGAAGTGGTTCCTAGTACCACAAGTACGAAAATAAAAGTGAATACCGTTTCCGCTACCAGTGCCGGAAGCAGACATCCGTCAGCATACATATTGGCTCCCGTACCTTCCGTTCCCAATCCCATAACGAGGATACTCAGGATTCCCGAACCTGCCAATGCACCGATAACCTGCGCTGCCATATAGCACCCCGCCTCTTTTCCGCTCATACGTCCGGAAAGCCATACCCCAAGGGTAATTGCCGGATTGATGTGGCATCCTGAAATACCGCCGATGGTATATGCCATGGCTACCACCGAAAGGCCGAACGCCATTGCGATAGTTAATACTGCGGCTACGCTTGTCGCACCGCCGTTCATTACTGCTGATCCGCACCCCATAAGCACTAATACTGCTGTGCCGAGTGCTTCAACTAATAACTTCTTGTTCATACGATAATTTATTTAAGTTTATATGGTTGTTATTCAATGAAAAGAACCCCTGATACCTTCAATTCTTATCGCTATAAGACGGTTTAGGTAGGTAGCAGGGGCTCTGAACAAAACAAACACAAACAAAACTAATTTATACTACTAACTGGTTTATTCTACAATTACAGCTCTGCTAAGTGTTTCGTCATTATAATACATATTATCTACGCCACCTTTACTTTCAGTTTTCAGTTGTGATGCCTTTACACCAAATTCCGATACCAGGGCATTACGAACCGCCTCTGCACGTTCATTGCTCAAACGCTCGTTCACAGCCGCACTACCGGTCTTGTTGTCCGCATATCCCACAATGGTATAAACCTTATCTGCTGGTCCTTCTTTAATCAGCTTGGCAAAATAGCCCAGGTTCACGCGTTCCTGTTTGCTGAGCGTGCTCTTGCCCAGAGGGAATAGGATAATTCTCGGAGCGACCGCCAATTGTTTCTCAACTACAACATCCGCTTTTTTATTACGTGCGGCTTCCAGTTCGTCTGCCAACATCTGCTTTTCTCTCTGCATATTGTTCAGACGATCTCTGAGTTGCTGCATATCGCTTTCACTGATACCGGTAGATACGGTGCGCACGGTAGCTTTCTGGAAACCACGTTGCTTGAACTTGTAAGTCAGACCTACCGTTACGGCAGCAAGTCCTTCTTTTCCCTTACCGCCCATTTCACTGTCGAAACGGTCATTCACCAAGGTTCCTCTTGCTTCCAGATTCAGGTCCAAAGCAGATGACAGGCGGAAACGGTTGATGAAACCCACTGTTGCAGCCAGTTCATTTGTTTTCGGACGGTCATAAGAGTGCATCCAGCCCATACCTACATACGGAATTGCAGAGTAAACCCGGTTCTCACGATATCCGCAGAACATATCTGTCAGGTTGAATAACACATCACCATGCAGGTGCATCATGTTCCATTTCTGTTTGTAATATCCTTTATCAATAGCCGCTCCGTAAGTATATGCTGCATTCTGCGTACCAAATCCTTTAGCTTGGAGTCCGCTGTATTCCAGGCGTAATCCCAGTCCGGGAGTAAACCATTTACCTACAGCAACATCCACCGTTGGGGCAATACGTTTACCAAACGCCCCTTGTGCGTCATTATCCCCAAAGTAAACTTGTGCTCCACCACCTACAGTGATGAACCAGTTATCAAAAAAACGATTAGTTTCTACATTCTTAATAGTTTCTGTTTTGGTTTGTGCATTAAGACAACCGGCTGAAAAAGCCATTAAACAAATCACAAGTAATTTTCTCATTTTTCTTTGTTTTTAATTAATACTAATGTGTGGACAGTTAATGCAGAACTATCCATTTTTCTTGTTTATATAATATCTATTGAATTGATTAATTCGATTCAATATCTTGCTCCCAATACAATAAATTCCAGGGCACGACTTGACAATCTGTAGTTATGCTGTTGGTTGTCTTACCATAGCTGATAGTAATTACGTAAGCGTAATTGGGATCAATCTGGTAACCGTTAGCACCATCGCCTATTTTGATAAGTCGTTTGAAATTCTTGGTAATCTTGGGCAATCCCACTGCTCCAACTTCAAAGTCTATAAGCAGGGAGGTGGACTTGTTGTTTATATCACCTGAAGGGTCTTGCGGAAAAATCCTCAAAGCGAGGATATCTGCTGCAAACGAGTCGAAACCAAAAATTCCTTTTGTTAAATCGGCGTTAATAGAAGAAAGGTTATATATGGAATCCTCTTTATAAATATAGCTTTCCAACTGGGGAGTATAGCCGGTGCCATTCTCGCTAAACAAACGGGCCGTCTTTGGAACTTGATTGATCGCTCTTACCCGGATTGTTTTCAGGTCTATCCAGTCCTTGTCGCTATCCTCACCACCAAGCGTTGTCGTGAACTTCAAAAGAACTTTGGCATAAGTTCGTTTTAATTCCAATTCAAGTTTTGACATACCGGCAGAACTAAAATTATATCCTGTACGCGATGCGGACATCACGAACGGCTCGTTTTCTGAATCGTTCTTTTTATAGCCTTTAAACGCAGTCATAGCATCAGATGTACCGCTTATATTCTGATTACAGGTGATTTCCATCGCTTTCAGTTGCGTTTTTTCTATAGCTGTCATCGTTGTGCTGTCGTTGCCCTCCCATGCGAAATTATTTACAACAACGAATACGTCTTTATCGCTTGTAAAATCCGAAGTACTCTCAAAATCCGTCGATATTTTTGATAATCCGTCGGAATTTGTTCCGGATAAGTACTTGATAACTTTTTCTCCATCTTTATTGTAGATAAAAATATCGTAACGCTTTATTTTTTCCTGTTCTATCAGATCACTTGTTGCCCGTGTATGCTGTTCACCGGAGCGAACAGATACATTGATTGTATATCGTTCAGGACTTGGCTGCGGAATTTCTGGTATTTCCGTTTCGTTGCTACATGCTGATAGTACAAGAGCCAACAAAGCAACGCAACCGTATTTCAAATTCAGTTTATTCTGTTTCATCATATTATCATCCTTTTATTTGAAGTTTCTAAGGCAACGGATAGGTATAGCACTCTGAATTACTAGTGCTGCTCCCGGATCAACAACAGTTCCATTATCCATAGTATTAGCACTAAATCCAAGACTCATAAAAGTGGGAACTTTACTGACCAAAGCAGAGGTATATCCACCCCAAAATGAGATTGATTTGACTGGATTAAAATCAGCATCAATGGTTGTATCCATAGTGTAAGCATTAAAATGGTAGGCATCGTTATACACCATTTTCATCATATCATCTGATTTTGTTACATCCCATTTTAAAGTCTTTTGTAAAATCATCCATTCTTCGTTAAATTCACTATTGATATTCCCAGGAAGATGCCATCCATCAGGGCAAAGCCCTTGGACAAACTCTGTCTTTTGTGCTGTTCCACTATTGTGATCTGCACCTGTTCCTTGAGGCAATTGAATTGCGGCATAAGAGTTATATATATACCCACCAGTCGCATTTCCAGAAGATTTACAAACGCCATATGCTCCAGTTGCTATTTGATCAGTAACCATCTTGCTTGAACTGTAATTATCATAGATATTCGTAGTACTTGCATTCCCATACGCCAAATCCTGTATCATCCACCAGTTGCCGTCTGCCATTAGCTTCACACGATATACTTTATTATCTCTTGTGTCCTGTAAAAGGCATGTAGAACCTAAAGGTGCATTAAGGGGAGCTTTCCAATTTTGCATATCGGGATAAGTTCCTGTTGGTTGAGTCCAGTCACCTACAGGCATGAATGTGGCATAATTGGATTCAAGACGGTCTATTTTCCCATCCGGAGCTGTAATACTTGCTACACAATAAACCATACAGGCATCGTCCAGTCCGTCTACCTTTAAAGTAAGGCTTGAAGTTTGGTCATTACTGACTATGCCTGCTGTAACTTCCTCTGTTACCAGTGAAAAATCCGTATTTGACTTTTGCTTGACACGATACCACTTGAAAAGCACATTCGTCCCGTTAGCGTTTAGAGTTGCTGTGAAAGTAGCCGTTGTATCAGCATCGGTACCATCGGTACTATTCAATCCTACGCGTGTATCTTCCGGTTGTCCTTTCCAAAAACTACCACCCCCGGCGGGATAGTCCTGTGGCAGTGATGTCCAGTTTTTTACCTGTGCGTCAATCACCAAACTTTCAGGACCTACATTGGCTGTAAGACTATAAATATGATTTCTTTTCAAGGTATAATCATCAGCAGAAACCTTATGCCCGATAGGGGTACTGATTTTACCACTACCTTGTGTCACAACTATGCAGGGTGCCTTGCTCTCGTCACTTTCAGGTGTAAATAAGTAGGAAGGCAATACCACTGTTGCGGTTCTTGACCAGATATAACCTGTTGGAACACTTCCCGGGTCAGTCAGAGGGGTTGCTTCTATTTTTTTACTATTACCTGTTGCCGGTTCGTAAGGCACTTCAAACAAAGGGATATTATCCGGTAAATTGGAAAAGTACACCGATGTTGCCGGAGTGAAGTTTTTGCCGTTCAAAGTCAAATCAACTTTTACGGCAAGTCGCTTGTTCTCTATCGTTATTTGGTTAGTGACCATTGGTTGGAGAACTTTTCCTAGCAGTGATCCGAATGTCACAAAGGTTGTGACTTGTTCGACCTCATTATACGGAATCCTGATGGCTTGCAGATGTTGAAGTGATCTCACATCCGCCAAGGCTGCGGTTTGACTTGCTGGCTCATTAGTGATGGCATAAAAGTCTCTGGTCCCGCTCAACATCTCGATTGTAACTGGCATGGTGGAAGGATTGTCAATAAGTTCATTATAGACAAGCCCACCATTACGGCTGTCAAATGCAATAATACGAACCTTCTTTATCTCACTGTCCGAACCGGGCACGCCGCTCCGGTTAGCTATCTCCATAGAGAGGTTGACCATTTCCGGCTCCTGTTCTCCTGGAGAAGGCAGGGCTTCTTCATTCACACATGCTGCAAATGTCAGCATGCAACAGAGCATCATGCTTGTTGTACGTGTGAAACAACGGTATATCCTTTTTATTTGCATAATCTTTATCTCAATATTTTTATCTTAATTTTGTTATTCAGTCTGATTACTCTTACAGGTCAATATCCTCATCATCCATATCTGATACTACCCAGCCATTAATCGAGATAGAACTGGTAACCCAGGATGTATTATCGTCGGGGATATCATTGTCATCGCAATCGAATGTCAGTATTACCTCAAATTCTTCTGTACGGTCAATAATCTCCTGATTCTCGTAAATTTTCGCTTTTTTAATTAACGGCATCAAATCCTCCTCGTAAACAGTCACTTCATCCTGGGTACCTGTTTTCTGACGGATATTGATCTTGGTTTCAGAGTTTAACCATAGCCGCAGGACAGAAAACTCAGTGGCCACAATAGCTGCTTGGGGATTCGGTTCAAGAAAAGGCTTCAGCTCATTACCACTGAAATACCTTGGTATATAGGTCAGCCATGGAGATTGGCCTGCATTATTTTCAAAATCAAGAACGCCGTTCTTATCCAGAATATAGGCGCGGGTTTCATCGGCATGGTGTGTCTTTTCACATAAGACCCCCGTTTTTTTATCCTTCCAATGAATAATTACCTGTATCTTGTGAGTATCACGAATAAGGCTGACAGGTATCACCTTATCTGTTGTACGGGTCGTGGATTTTTCTACAGTGAAGTAATCCGTCGCTCCATATAAAAGCGGAGGGAAATGGTTGGTTATTGTCTGGCTTGCCAGCTCTGGCAACTGCATCATCAAATCATCGATAGAGGTTTCGCCTTCCACCGGCTCGCGGTTCAGCACAAAATTATCCTTTGCATTCACCCAGATTACGGCACGGTAACTGCCTTCAGGCAGGTCAAGCTGGGTCAAGTGTCCGTTTTTAAATAATCCGTGTTCCGTAATTTGACGAAAGAACAGACCGGATTGGTCAAACACATATACAGTTTGTTCCAGAGCCGTTTCTCCGAACATATCTCTATATCCTCCCGCTGCATCCTTTTCTGTATGCATTGTAAAAGTCGGGGCCAGGAAAAGGCCATCGGGAACAGGACAGTTCTGATAGTCCTCTTTCATACAGCCTGATAATGACAGGAGAATCATGGTCATTGTCAGGAATTTACCGTATAATGTTTGTAGAAATTTCATATATTTTTCTATTATGTTATATTTTAAATTTCACATGTTCGGGGAC
>ERZ791659.577-NODE-577-length-24987-cov-14.4525_pt1 | contig 24987 bp, 27 predicted proteins | sample MGYA00510053_ERZ791659 | MGnify/ENA primary metagenome ERZ791659 (study PRJEB30046, sample SAMN00715192) | human gut metagenome | study: EMG produced TPA metagenomics assembly of the A metagenome-wide association study of gut microbiota in type 2... | reverse complement strand
GGAATGAACCTGCGAAGTATTGTGAGGGATGGAACTTCGGTCCAAGGGCTGAAAGTATTACTAATGTGTGGGATGTGGCTTCTATGGTGATAGAAAACTATGGTAGTGGAGAGTTGAAGGATCTTTCTGATCCAGATGCGTTGCATGAGGCTAAATTGCTGATGCTGGATATCAGTAAGGCGAAGTTCATGCTCGGCTGGGAACCAAGAATGAATATAAAGCAATGTATGGCAATGGTTGCCGACTGGTATAAGAGATATAAGACGGAAGATGTCTATGGATTGTGCCTGAAAGAAATCAATCAATTTGTAGCAGAATGAAGACTTGCATCATAACGGGTGCTACCGGCTATATCGGTTCACATGTGCTGAAATACCTTTTGCAGAAAGGGTGGAATATCCATATTATTGCACGGCCTGAATCCGGCTATGATGATGTGGCTGATGTGCTGTCCCGAATACACGTATTTGAATATGACGGGAACATTCGCCGCTTGATAACCTATTTTCAGCAGGCAAATGCAGAGGTGGTGTTTCATTTGGCTGCGGCTGTCATTACTAATAATCAACCGGAACAAATTCCAGTATTGATACAAAGCAATATTCAATTTTATACGGAAGTACTGGAAGCAATGCGGCATTGTGACACCGGACTGTTTATCGGAACAGGAACTTATTGGCAGAATTATAACAGTACAACATATAATCCGGTAGACTTGTATGCCGCAACCAAGGAGGCTTCTGAAAAGATACTTCAATATTATGTAGATGCCCATCATTTTCGTGCAATCACCCTACGACTGTTCGATGTTTATGGCGAAGATGACAGGCGTCCTAAATTATGGAACTTGCTCCGGGATATAGCAGGTGCAGACAAGTCAATAGATGTAAGTCCGGGAGGGCAGTATTTGGATTTGGTGCATATCAGTGATGTATGTACGGCGTATGAAGCGGCTTTCAATCTTTTGAATTCTGATTTGTCTGTGAAAAATGAAGTGTATGGTGTTTCTACAGGAGAATTGCATACGCTAAAAGAAATAATTTCACTCTTCCAGTCTGTATCAGGAAAAACGATTCGTGTGAACTTTGGCAAACGGCCTTATAAGGAACGGGAGGTTATGAAACCGATGCGTGGATATAAGATTTTACCCAATTGGCAAGTTAATAAACAAGTAATCAATATGTTAAATAACGTTATCGGGGGGGGGGTAAATTAGACCTTATTATCCTTCTGACGCCTTCCCTTGAGTTAGAAAGGAGGGTGGCATGACGGAGAGAGAATCCCTTTTCTTGATTGGCGGAAGCGGCTTTATAGGAAAGAATCTGGTACGGTGTCTGTCGCCTTATTATCAAATATCCGTCTTTGACAAGTACATTGACAGTGATTTCTTTGCAGGTTATCCTTCTGTAAATGTATATCAGCTTGATCTGGTCTCAGATAAAATATCACCGGAAATCATTGCACCCGATTACATCATCAATTTGGCTTCCATCGTGACCGCCGAGCGTGACTTGTCCCTGTTTGATGAATTGATATCATCCAATCTGAAAGTTCTCCTGAACTTGTATGAACGTTTTAAGGATGCCTCTTCATTGAAGCTCTTTATCCAGTTCGGCAGTTCCGAGGAATACGGTTCAATAGGCTCTCCATTCAAGGAAGAGAACCGGGAATATCCCAATTCCCCTTATGCCTTGGTAAAGCAGTTGACAACGAATACGGTTCTGATGCTTCATCGTAATTATGGTTTCCCGGCAATGGTAGTCCGTCCGGGAAATCTATTCGGACCGGGACAGAACAAGAATAAGTTTATTCCTTATGTGATAGACCACCTCCGAAAAGGGGAACCTTTGAATGTTTCTCCTTGTGAGCAGAAACGTGACTTTATTTATGTGGATGATTTTGCTGAGGATATTCATAGGTTGCTTGAAAACTGCAAAAGCTGTGTAGGTGAAATTGTGAATGTGAGTAGTGGAAGCAGTATTTCATTGAAGACTGTAATTGAGTATTATAGGAATAAACTGCATTCCAATTCTGCCATCAATTATGGTGCATTATCATATAGAGAAAATGAAGTTATGGATTTACGTTGCTTTGTTGGAAAGTTACTTTCTATAATAAATCCTTCTTGCTCAACCGAGCAGGCTTTATTAAAAATGATTGAATGAGTCAAATCTATATCTTAGGAGCCGGAATATCCGGACTGGGTGCTAGTTATTCTTTACATAATCAGGGAATTCCTTCCATTATCTTGGAGAAGGATTCCACTTATGGAGGGTTATGTGGTAATTTTGAAATCAACAGTTTCCGCTTTGATCGTTTTGTACATTTTTCCTTCAGTAATGATGAAGAGGTGAACCGTCTGTTCTCCCTTTCTTCTCCGGATATTATCCGACATATCCCCAATCCGTATAATATCTATAAGGGACATTGGATAAAGCATCCGGCACAGAATAATCTATACACTTTGTCTGAGGAGGAAAAACATCTGATTATTGAAGATTTCAAGAAACGTCCCAAGGATGTAGATATAAATCAGATACATTCTTATGAAGAGTGGTTACGTGTTCAATATGGGAATTATTTTGCCGAACATTTCCCTATGGTTTATACCACAAAGTATTGGATGTGCGAAGCAAAGGATTTGGAGACCGGATGGGTAGGTAACAGATTATACCAGCCCTCTTTGGAAGAAGTCATTCAAGGTTCCCTGACAGAAGAGACACCTGTAACGTATTATGCTAAGGAGATGCGTTATCCTGCTGAAGGGGGGTTCAAGGCTTTTCTTAATGTTCTAGCTGGCGAAGCGAATATTAAATTCAATTCAGAGGTTGTGGAAATTTATCCTGAAAAGAAGATGTTGCGTACGGTTTCTGGAGATTCATATCAGTATGACCGTTTGATTAGCAGCCTTCCGCTTCCTGAAGTCTTGAATATGTTGCAGGAGCTACCTGAAGAGGTCGAAAGTGCCGGAAGTCAATTGAAATGTACTTGTGGCTATCAGATATCAGTAGGATTGCAGACGAAGAATATACCTCCTTATCTTTGGTGGTATGTCTATGATGAGGATATTCTTCCTGCTCGTGTCTATTCACCGTCTTTGAAGTCACCCGATAATGCTCCTGAAGGTTGTTCATCCTTACAGTTGGAAATTTATTGTGAAAAAGATAAATACACAAAGGAAGAACTGGTCAGTGGTTCTGTAGGCAAGCTTGTCAATTTAGGTGCGATGAAAGATGAGGATATTCTTTTTGTGGATGTGCGTTTTGAAAAATATGCGAATGTGCTTTTTGATTCAAATATTTATAGTGCCCGTAAAGTGGTACGCGATTATTTGTCGTCTTTAGGAATTGAAACTATCGGGCGTTTCGGAGAATGGAATTATCTGTGGAGTGACCAGAGTTTGGCAAGTGGATTAAATGTGGATAAATAAAAACATGATTTTATCGTTTGATATACTAATATACAATATAGCTTTTTATCAGAAAAGAATGTAGAACCAAACATGTATTAGGCAAGATTATTTAATAAAGCATACAGCTCTGTATTTTGAAGAGATGATAGCTACTCGTAATTATTCAGCTATTTGATAAAGATATGAGACTTGTTTGTAATAATTTAAATCATAAAATAAAATGATTTCAGATAATAAACGAATAGCTATTAATACGGGAATTATATATGTTCGTCTGTTTGTAGTAACTATAGTATCTTTGGTTTCCACAAGATACGTGTTACAGGCATTGGGTGCATCCGACTTTGGTCTGTTTAATGTGGTGGCAAGTCTGTTGACGATGCTCAATTGTATCAGTACGGGAATGTATTCGACCACCCAAAGATACATCAATGTAGAGATGGGAAAGCCGGATGGAAATATGAACCGTATCTTCAATGTGTGTCTTGTCCTTCATGCTGCGTTTGCCCTTTTTATTCTTGTGGTGAGTGAAGTAGTCGGTGTGTGGTACGTAAACCATTACTTGAATGTTGCACCAGGGAAATTGGCAGATGCACATTTCGTATTGCAGACATCCATTATCATTTCCTGCCTTGGCATATTGAATGTTCCTTATCAAGCATTGATTCAGGCGTTTGAGAAATTTGGGCAGGCTGCGGCAGTAGACATTGCTACCACAGTATTAAAATTGCTGGCGGTGATGTCTCTTGTACTTTATCAGGGGAATGCTCTTCGGCTGTATGCAGTGATCATAGCCTGTATATCATTAATGTCTTTTGTCATGTATCAATGGTTCTGTCAAAGCCAATGGAAAGATATTGTCTGTTTGAAATGGTATTCAGAAAAAGGATTATACAAGGAAATCTTCGTTTTCAACAATTATGTTGCGTTGGGAGCCTTTGGTAGTCTTTCCAAAATTCAAGGCGTTTCCATATTGATTAATTATTTTTTCGGCACCATTGTCAATGCGGCCAATGCTGTGGGCACCCAAATTCAGACGTTTGTAGGAATGTTGGTTGGTAATATGGCATCCGCTTCCGGACCGCAGATTACTCAAAGTTATAGTAGCGGTAACTTGAAAAAGTCTATTGACTTATGTGCTATGATTAATAGATATGTGGTGTTAATTATGTCAATGGTCTTTTTCCCATTACTGATAGGGCTGGATTTCATATTAGGAATCTGGTTGAAAGATGTCCCACAATATACGGTGATATTTACAACATGGATTCTGATTGGCAATCTGGTGTCAACGCACATGTCTTCCCTGTCAACATTCATTTTTGCAACGGGAAAGATAAAATGGTTCACTATTCTTTCTACTATTATAGACTTGTTGTTTCTTATTGCAAGTTTTCTTTTATTCTATATGGATTTTCCTGTATATTCTATTTTTGTTTGTTTGGCAATAGACAAGTTGATTAATTTGGTTACTGCGTATGGCTTGCTTGTATGTACCGTACACTTTGATGTTTGGGAGTTTGTCCGTAAGGCTTATTTGCGGACTACCATTGTCATTATAATAGGTGTTATGACTTATTTTTTGCTATCTGATATATCCATTCATCCTCTTGCAAGAGTCATTATTATGGGTGGAGTGCTTTTTTTTGTTATAACAGGAATAGGTTTGAAAAAGAATGAACGTAATAAATTGTTAAATCTAATAACCGTAAAATGGGCAAAATGATTGACGAAAATGAGATTTTAAAGATTCTTACGATTGTGATACCGACATATAATCGTAAAGAAAGGCTTTTGGAACAGCTTGGGTCTATCTATCGGTATGCTAGTGTAAATGATTATTACTTGGTGCTTGTTGATAATTGTTCTGACTATGACGTGATGGAAGCTGTGTCTGGAAATTTTCCTAAAGATTTTGTTGAAAACATACAGTATGTAAGAAATAAGTTTAATACCCATATGGGCTTCAATCTTGCAAATTGTTTTCTTTATCCTAAGACTCCATGGATGCTCCAGACTTCTGATGATGATGAATATAATGATGGCTTTATGGCTATAATCCTTCAATATATCAATACTTATCCGGATGCCTGTTGTATACAATTTGCATTGGGAATGGATGTGAAATTTGGGGATTTGCGCGTGGAGACATTGAACCAAGTCAATGATGGCCTGTGGAAAAAATATTTATCTGGTGACTGCCTGTATTTGGGCAATAAGCTGTATAATATACAACAGTTGCATGAATATATGTGTGAGGCTTTTATTTATAGCTATTCGGCCGCAAGTTTTCTGATGCCTACCCTTCATTTTCTATGGGATGAAAAAGGATATATGATTATAAGTGACAAGAAACTGGGAGACTATAAACCGAATCCTGGTGCTTGGGATTTTCTTAAGGTTGCTTTACAGATTTCTACTGTATGTGATGTACCGTGGTCTGATGGTACAAACCATAAACAGGTGACGTATGTTAAGAATATATTGACAGGACATTTTCAAATACAGATGATTCGTTTTTTGGGTGGATGTGCTAAAATAAAAGAAAAATCATATAGAAAGTACTTATATCATAGGGTGATGAGTACCATTTATGCGGATTGTTATAGTCCTAAACAGGTGTTCTATCGTCTGTGTTATCATGTTGAAATATTGACTTGTCTGCCAATTATAACCAAAGGAATACCGTCAGTTATTAATGTATATACAGAATGGAAGCAGCAACAGAAAGCGGGGGACAGTAGAATCTATCGATTGTATAAGAAATATTCTTGATATACGTAAGTTTTATAATACAGTCATTTTGCGTAAACAATAACTATTAAAGTATACCTTAGTTTTTAATTACTCAATATTTGTACAAATAAGAGGTAATACTCGTATCAGCTTTGTCGATATGATTGAAAGACGATTGAACACTGTTTTTTTATAATTCCCATGACTATCAATTTTTTTGGAGATTTCAAGGTGGATCACCCTGAAAATCTACTACGCGGTGAACGGCTTGCTGCCCTGATGGGTAGTGCTCATCATAATGTTACCAATTTCGAGGCACCCGTCAAAGACGATAAGTGTAGGCCTATTTCTAAATCAGGTCCCTCTATCTGCCAACCTGTGGAGAGTGCGCAACGCATGAAAGAATGGGGATGCGATATAGTATCCCTCGCCAACAACCATGCTCTTGATTACGGTCAGCGAGGTATCCAACTCACTTTAGATGCTTTGGACGGCGTGAATACCATTGGAGGTGGGAATAGTGAACAAGCCTTTCGGATGCACATTATGGATGATGATGGACTTCGCGTCGGTATCATGGCACTCACTCAACGTGAGTTTGGTGTGCACGATGAGATAGTTTCTCACAACATGTTGATAGGTACGGCAGGAATGTCAGCACACGACATTCATAACCATATAGTTTGTTGCCGACAGCGGGTGGATTGTCTTGTACTTTATATACATGCTGGTATTGAGGAAGTGGAGCAGCCTTTGCCAGAGTTGCGTCAGCTCTACCGTCAGTTTCTTACCGCAGGGGCTGATGCCATCATTGCTTCCCATCCCCATACACCACAAGGGTGGGAGATGGTTGATGGCAAGCCGATATTCTACTCACTTGGTAACTTCTGTTTCGAGAAAAGCTTTCCTGTACGTAATCTATGGCAACAAAGTCTTGTGGTTACGCTTGTCATTGACAAATTGCAGGGTGTTGTTTTTACTACTCACCTTTGCCGATATGACATCGCACATCAGTGTGTAGAACTCTGTGATGATGACGTTGCTTTCAGACATCATATTGAACGAATAAATGACGTATTGCAATCGCCTGATGAATACATGGAAACGGTTAATGCTTATTGTGATCGTCTGTTGCCTTTCTATGACTGGACTGTCGAGGCCTACGGTTTGCGACGATTCCATCCGGTGGCAGAGTTGAAGCGATTTGTCAAACGTATACTTCACCGCAACCCAGGCAATACACCGAATCATTTGGTGAACACCTTGCAGTGTGAGGTGCATCGTTGGGCATATCTTCGCGGTCTTAGGCGACTTTTATCCGAGGACTAAATAAAAAATAATATAATGATTAAATTTAAGAAACTCAAAAAACTACTTCACCCTCTGAGATTGGGCAAACAAAAATACTTAGCTCGTTATGTGAAGAGCCAAGGCTATCGCCGACTGATAGAAATTAATCCACAGCGGGCACTTGAAATCTTTTGGTATCTTTCGTATGGACGTAATATAGACTGGGATAATCCACGAACACTCAATGAAAAGATTCAGTGGCTTGAAGCATTTACTGATACCACACAATGGACTGAATGTGCCGATAAGGTGCTTATGCGGCATTATATTGAGCGTATCGGATTGGGGAAATATCTACCTAAACTCTATGGAGTGTGGGAACGTGCTGAGGACATTGACTTCGCCAGCTTACCTAAGGGATTCGCCATCAAATGCAACCACGACTGCGGTTCGACCGTAGTAGTGCGTGATAAGGATACCATCGATCATCAAGAACTTTGCCGACATCTCAATCGCTGTGTAGCCATTCCATATGGCTATGATGCTTGCGAACCTCATTACACACGTATCAATCGACGTATCATGGCGGAGGAATTGCTGCCGTTGCCTGATGTTACAAAGGAACATATTGACAGCCAATCACCAGTCGATTACAAAATATGGTGTCTTGATGGTAAGGCTTATGCTGTCATGGTGTGCTACGATCGTACAAATGAGCATGGCGTATTTGATTCTTATGATGTGCATACTTGGGAAATACGTCGCGATCGTTTATCTCCGCGCTACAGACAACAAGAATTTAAGCAAATCCCTCCACCTCAACATCTTGACGACATGATTAGGGTGGCAGAGCGTGTGGCGACCGGATTTCCCCAAGTAAGAGTGGATCTCTACAATATCAATGGTCGGATTTTCATAGGTGAGATGACATTAACTGGTGCTGGCGGGCGGATGATATCTTGGTCAGACGAGTTCCAGCTAGAGATGGGAAGTCGTATCACGTTACCTCCGGCTACTAAACCTTATTACAAAGAATAAATGATAAATCGCAAAAATGCAGATTAAATGAAAGCAAACACTCCTCTATTTTCAATTATAGTTCCTGTATATAATGCGGAAAAGTTTGTGGGTGATACTATAAACAATCTCTTGAGCCAAAATGTCAGTAAAGAAATACTTCTGATAAATGATGGATCTTTAGATAATTCTTTGCAGATTCTACGTAAATATGAGGCTGAATATTCTTGTATTAAAGTAATTGATAAAATGAATGGTGGAGTATCAAGCGCAAGGAATGTTGGCATTGATTCCGCTTCAGGTGAGCTTATACTATTTGTGGATAGTGATGATTTTATAGAAACAGGAATTTTGGAAAGATGCTCCATATTGTTCTCGAAGAATGCCATAGACGGACTTTTCTTTTCTTATAAATGTTGCTATCCTAATACAAATAAGGAGGACATTTCGTTTCACTATGTATCTTCGGGTTTCTATTCTACGATAGAGTGGCTTGAAGATTTTTATAGGTTATCTTTAACTTGTATTATAAATTGTATAGGTACCACGATTTATAAAAGCGATATTCTTTCTCAATATAAAATCCGTTTTAATGAAAATATATCGTATTATGAGGATATAAGTTTTTGTACAGAATACCTTGGTCATATAAAAACACTTTATTATATTGATGAGCCCGCTTATCAATATCGATTTATAAGTTCATGTTCTCTAATGGCCAAGTATCGTAAAAATTTTGTTCAGTGCATGTGCTATTTGCATAAGCGTCAATTCGAGATGTTAGCGAATGTACATGGAAAGAATGCAAGTTCAAAAAAAGGACTTTATCGGGTTTTTGCGAATCATATTGTTGATTGTATATATAACCTGATTAATTATCCGAAAGAATCGGTAGATGTGATTGATAAAGATTTGGACTATTTATCCAAATTATCTTATCTGGAAACTTGCATTACTTCTACTAGAAGTCTTAAAACGCGAATTTTGTTGCTTGTATTGAAAAAGTGGGGAAGACGACAGAGAAGAGCATTTTTTACGATATATTTTAATATTAGAAAGCAATTAGGAAAAATAAAGCGATGTTTAAGGAAGTAGATAGAGATAGAAATGCTATTGTAGTTGTAGGTTATAATCGGGTGACATCCATTTCTCGTTTACTGAGCAGTTTGAATACGGCTTACTATGAGCATGAAGTACCACTTGTAATCAGTATAGATTGCAGTAGAATGAAAAAATTGTATGATTTTGTAGAAGATTTTAAATGGAAGCATGGCAACAAATATGTGATAATACAAGAGAAGCGACTGGGATTGAAGGATCATATTTTCTTTTGTGGAGGATTGAGCCAGTATTTTAAGTCGGTGACTATCTTGGAGGATGATCTTTTTGTATCTCCATTTTTTTATCATTATGTAGAGAAGGCAGTTGAAATCTATGGACAGGATTCAAGGGTGGCTGGTATATCACTTTATAAGAATGAGCTTAATGGGTTTGCTGGGCTTCCTGCATCTTATCTTAATAATGGTAATGACGTATTTGCTTTCCAGTCCACATCCACTTGGGGCGAGACTTTTACTTATAGCATGTGGAGTGGCTTTAGGAAGTGGTTGGATAGCTGGGATGAGAACTTTGACGAAATAGATATGTTACAAGCCATAAAGGACTGGGATAGAGCTTGGTCGAAATATTATGAGGCTTATTTGGTGGCATATAACAAATTTTTTATTTATCCTGTGATTTCAGTTTCAACTAATTTTAGTGATGCAGGAGTGCATGTGCGGAATGGAAAATGTAACAATACGTGGCAAACTGAGTTGTTGTTGGGGGTGAAAAATTGGCAGATGGGAGATGTTGATAATTTAGTCAAGTATGATACGTATTTCAACCTTATGGGGTGGAAAGTAGGTTTGGGCGATGGCAATGTTGGATTTGACTTGTATGGCAATAGGGAGAACATAGGTCAGTTTCGTTATCTAGTCAGTGTCAGACAACTGCCATATAAGATAGTGAAACGTTATGGTATTCGTTTGCGCCCTATTGAAAACAATTTGTTCTTTAATGTGGATGGTGATGGTATTTATGTGTATGATATGACAACTCCTTGTAATAATCAATATGTAGAAACACCTCAGTATTTCCTGATGGAATATTATTTAAGGAACATGAATGTAAGATATTTGAGACATTATTTGCAACAGAAGGTTATAGATAGATTAAAGAGATATGTATTTCGTTGATAAAATAAAATTGATAGTTTTAGTGAAGATAGAATTAGTTTATAGGGTTATTAATTCATGTTTCCCTTATCGAGGGTGTGTTATGATGTATCATCATATAACAGATGAATATGTTGATGACATGCCTTGCTGTATTTGTAAGGTGAATAAGTTTAAAGAATCTGTTATAGAGTTGAGCAGAGACCATATATTTATCAGTCCTCTAGAATTATATCAGAAACAGAAGGAAAAGGTGGCTTTATTGACTTTTGATGATAGTAATATGGATGTATTTGTAAATGCATATCCATTCTTGAAAAAGAATAATATTCCTTTTACAGTATTTATCTCTAATGAGTTTATAGGTAAAGATGGATTTGTTGGTGAAAAAGAAGTAAAAGAATATGCCGCAGATCCGTTAGTTACTATAGGATTTCATACTCATTCCCATCCGTTTTTGAGAGGGAATAAACGACAAGAGTGGGAAATAATGGAATCAAAGAGTCGATTGGAAGAATTGATAGGTCATAAGATCGATGTTTTTGCATATCCTTATGGTAAACTGCATGCCGTGGATGTAAAGTCTATTTCTGTAGTACGGAATAGTGGATATCAGCTTGCATTTGGAACTTTTAATGCACCGTTGACTTCTTTTTCTATGTTTTTTAGGTTTTTTTTACCGCGAATGATTTAATCATGGTAAACCAGTGAGAAGTAAAAAAATGACATAGATGAACATTGAATTGGCAAATGCAAATTGTAAATGAATCATCAAATTTTTAATTAGATCATATTTGGTTTCACACAATTTTATTTAGCGCATTATGAAAAGTATCATTAGAAAGTTGTTTTCTTCCGATAGAAAAATTCGTTGTTTGTTCTATATGCATTGGAATAGAATGAAATTCTATTTAAAGGGAGCCAAATTAGGCAAGAGAGCCTCTATTTTTAATAAAATGTATCTGTCGATGGGGAAAAACTCTGTTGTTGAAATAGGGGATGATTTTTGTTTCATAAGTGGAGAATCTTTTAATCCTTTATGCCGGAATCTTCGTGGATGTATTTCAGTGGAAGCAAATGCCCAGATAAATATAGGGGATAATGTGGGGATGAGCTCAGCCTGTGTATGGGCACATAAGTCTATAATAATAGGCAATAATGTCTTGATTGGTGGAGATACTATACTAATGGATTCCAATGCACATAGTCTTTTCTTTTTGGATAGAAGAATAAGTGAAAAGGATAGAGCGAATAAAATTAGTGCTGAAATTATCATAGGAAATGATGTCTTGATTGGTACAAGATGCATTATTCTAAAGGGGGTACATGTTGGTGATCGTGCTATTATCGGAGCTGGTAGCGTGGTTACTAAAGATGTTCCTGCTGACAGTATTGTGGCAGGAAATCCTGCAAGAATAGTTTGTAATAGATTTAATTGATATATTTTCAATTTGGGTCTGTAATAAAATAAAAGGGCGAAGCCTCGAAAGCTTCACCCCTCCCAACTAAATCCCCTTGAATTCCTTTACCGCATTAAAGCAAGGACAAGCCTTGACAGGATTCAAATCATGATGTCCCACTATCAGCGCCTTGGGGACAATAGTCCGCAACTCGCGAATCAACGCCAACATAGCCCCTTTCTGCTCCATAGTCCGCGTATCCTTGGGTACACCGTCAGCAGACAGTCCGCCCTCATAGCAAATGCCAATAGAGTGGGAGTTGTGATCCTTGCAATGCGCCCCGATTTGTTCTATCGGTCTGCCACGGTGAATATCACCATCGCGCGTGATATAGAAATGGTAACCAATATCCTTGAACCTCCGGTGATGAATATGCTCATAGCGGCAAGCCTCGAAATCCAGGTTCCGCCCCTCGGGGGTGGCGGAACAATGGATTATGATCAGAGTAATCTTACGCATACCGGCTAAATGCAGCTTTGTATTCCAATAACCCCGCCTATGGCGGTGGCTACTGCGATGATCACTTTAAGAATAACACTCCAGGTAGATTGTCCGTTTCTGTTGCTCATAATTAAACATGTTTAAAAGGTTATACATTAGGTTCTTCTTTGGAAGCCAGCAGGTCCGACACCACTTTGCCTTCCTTCTCCGCACGCAAAGCTGCGCTTTGAGCCTTGCGGCTGGCTACAGGCTGGAATTCCAGACCGGCAAAGATGGTCTTCAAATCCTCCCCGGGAATGTACTGGATGTTCACTCCCGTAATGCTGGCGGCGGTAAAGTCTGCCAAGGAATTTGTTCCCTCGCTGATAATCTGGAGACGGAACTTGCCCAGTTCGCCAAAGTCCACCTGTTTTCCTTCCTGAAGGGCGTCCAGCAGGTTGTCCACTGTGGCGGTAAGGACTGCCACCACATCCGCACGGCTCACGGTGGTTTGTGAAGCCACACGTTTGCTGAGCTGCTTCAATGAGAGTTCACCGTTGATCTGTGCCGTAGCATAAGCTTTGGGGTTCACGTCCTTGTTTATTGGATTGGGACGCAATGCAACACTGTAATTTAATGCCATACTGATAAAGTTTTTAATTGGTTAATATTAAATGAACATGACAAAGATAACACCTCGTATACGGGGAAATGTGAAAAGCGATAAACGGCAATGAAGCCTTGTAACACACTGTAACAGAGTATGAAATAGTATGAATTAAAGGTGCCTTAATACTTGGCGAAACGGGCGTTTTTCATTACATTTGTATCCATGAATAATCCTAAAAAACAGATGTAATGAATCAAAATGAAATCGTCCCGGAGGAATGGCCTGTAAAACCCTATTATAAACGTGATCTGGCTGTGGCTTATGCTCCCGATATCACTCCTGTAGCTGCATTGAACCGCCTGGCGGCTTGGATCCGCCACAATCAGAAGCTCTGGCAGGCGTTGCTCAATACGGGATATATGAACCGCCAGCGAATATTTACCTCGGTGCAGGCTGAGTTAATCTTCCTCTATCTGGGAAGGCCTTAGGAAATTGAGAATTGAAAATTGAGAATTGAAAAATGCGGGTGAGTTCAAGTGAATGGAGAGTTTATGCATACGTACGCGTTGGCTTATGCGTACGTATGCATCGCCCTACACATACGTACGTGTTGCCTCATGCATACGTACGTGATTTGCAAGACGGTCGGAACTGACTTATACTGTCAGCGGCGGGGACACGGGGACAGTGGGGACAGCCCCTTTTTTCCTCACACACATGCGCGTACATATATAGCGGGCTAATTCTTATGATACGTTCCCTTGCCATCCACACTCACCAGTGCGCCTTGTTTGGTGAGCCGTTTGAGCCAGGTGAGCGCCGTGGTTTCGGGTATCCCCCTGCCGTGTGCCTTTTCCAGTAACTGCTGGCGGGTGAACTCGTTCTCCATTCCGGCAAAGAGCATGTCCCTGTCCGCCGTACCCCGGCTCTTGATAACGGAGGGGACAAGAAATGAAAGAATATGTGTGGCATGCAGGTAAAGCGGCTCAACAAGAGCAAGCACGGCATTGAAATCATCGTCCGTGATCACCATGTCCCAACGCGGGATGATACGGTCTTTCAGATTATCGGAAGAGATATGCGTGTCAGGCTTCACCAGGGAGCTGTCCTCGAGACTTCGCAGGATAGCCACTACCGACATCATTCGGCAGGCGTTGACGGCAAGGCGGACCACGGAACTGCTCATCTCGTCACCATTAACCATACCGGAACGATGGAACAATTCACTGAACATACGGTTGAACTCTTCCTGCTGGCCGGCTGTCAGTTTCAGGGTAAACAATCCCTGAAGATTCAGCCCGTCCAGGATGCATTTCCATTCCTTGCCCATCAGGCGGAATTCCTCGTCCACGTCCACGTCTTCCTCGCCGAACTGGTTTGCCCATTGGGTGATGCGCGGCACGTAATAGAAGTTCTGGCGGGAAAAGAGTCCGTTCTCCGCCGTTGGAATCAGCGGCTTTACCTGTGCGGGCGTTCCCGAGAGGAGTACGGAGAGGTAACTTCTCTGCACCTCCTGGTATTCCCGGTCTGTGCGTCGGTTGTAGGACAGGCGGTCGTGGTCGAAAGCCTTTCGCAGCGTGTCGCTCCAGTTTCCGTATTCGGTTCCTATGGCGGTGGATACGGTGTCCGCCTCGCTTTCGCAGATGATCCCCGTTCCGTTGGAATCCATGATATTTTGCAGGATGCCTGTTCCGGTGTTGTTTCCCGAGATAAGGAACATCCGGTTGGGTGGCAATACAGGGGCTTCCTGGTTCTTTCGTTCCTTGCCCAGCGAGTCATAAGCGGCCTTTTCCCGGCGGTATTTTTTCATCGCCTCTTCCACCTCTGCGCGTATCTTTTCGTGTATGGGTTCGATGAGGAGCCTGACCCACGTCAACGCGCCCTTTCCCGCGGCGGATGGGCCCACAACGAAGGACTGCATGCAGGGTGCCTGCCACTTCCGGCTGTACAGGCATCTCACGGTGTGGGAGAGGGATGCGCCCAGTACGGTGAGCGCGCCCAGAAGCAATACATCGCGTTGTTCGGGCTTTTTACCGAAGGAGATGATCTTGTCAAGAAGCTCCGGCCAGGCATAGTCCTGCGGAAAGGTAGGCAACGGGAAATAGGGTTCGGAGCCTTCGGTGAGCTGTTCCTCATCGTTTGTATCACAGGGAATGTTATTTTCCACATTATTATATCGCGCGTGCGTGTGTGAGAAATCGGGGACTGTCCCTGCTGTCCCCGTTGTCCCCGTCTTGGGATAGCGGGCGTGAGCGGCAATCTTCACTCCGCATTGTTCGGCGAGGTGGAATACGGTTCCCAGATGTATATCCTCTTTATCGGCATGGAGTGCATTCGAGAACAATGCCTGTGCATTCTTTCCGTCATATTTGGAGGAGAGTGAACAGAGTGAAAGGAAATCGTTGCGTCCCGCTTCCCCGCAATCGTTTGCGATGGCGAAAGCCAGTTGTACATATTCGATATAGGTGGGTGCAATATCCGCACCTGCCATGCGGACGGCTTCGGTCAGACAGCGCAAATCCTCCAAAGGAGTATTCATATTCATGATAACTATTATTTTTTAATTCTTAATTCTCAATTTTTAATTTCTTACAACCGTATCAACGCCTCTTCGTCATATGAGAGGAAACATGCCCTGACGAGATCCTTGCCGGATCGGTCCACGCCCTTGTCGGGATGGTTTTTCTTATTGTCTTCCCTGTCCGGGCAGTTGGCGTGGGAATCGTAAACCGCTTGTACGTAGTTCATTGCCCAGTGGATGTTTTCGGAGGCATTCTGTTTGGCATCGGGTATGCGTGTCAGGTCGTAAGGGATGAACGCCTTCACTCCGCGTCCGCTGGGACTGGTGAATGCCAGGGCGGGGCAGAGGAGCAGGTCGTCAAAGAGTTGTCTTTTCAGCTTTTCCGCTTCCTCGCGGGAGCTCAGATGGTCTATGTCCACCACGGTCAGTCCCGACGGTTCGGTCAGTCTGTCGCTTTTGCGGTAGGAAAAGACACCGCAGGGGGTGACATAAGGCAGGGTCTGTTGCTTGAGCATGCGGTAGGCTTTTTCATCACCGCTATCTGCTGCTTGTCGCACGGCTTCGGTCAGTGTTTTCAAGCGTTCGTTGTGGATGATTAATTCATATACTTCCTGTAAGGCTATTTCCTTGTAGGGTTTCAACGTGGGCGGCTGGATGGTTCGTCCGGTGGCATCGTCATTTACCGGCGAAATGGGCGGCAGGAAGAGTGACATTTTAAATTCGTTCATATGTTTGATTCTTAAAGTTTGCAATTCCTGATGTATGTGTCAGGTCATTGATTTTCAATGCTGCAAAGTTGAATATAATAACTAAGAAAGGTGTGTTCCTGTCCTGAATGGGGACGCGCTAATGATTATTCATATAAAAATAAATTTTTAATCCGATGGAACATTTGAATCCTATCAATCAGGCTCAGCAGTTGGCTGCTGAGGTAGTGAAACGTCTGGGACAGTTGAATTTGCACAGACGTGAGTTGGAGCGTAAGCTTCATGTGGCTAATGGTTTCTTTGCCAAAGCCTAGGATGGAAGAATTTGCATGACACTTGTCCTTTTTTTCGAGGTAAAGGCGATTATAGAAGAACAGTATGAGAAGCGTATTGAGTTTTACAGGTATGTAAATCCGCCGTTGTCCCGAGGGGCTGAACGTGAGTTGGAGGAGTGGAAGATGAAGGTGAGGGAGATTGTGGGGGTGTAAGGCTTAGCGGTAAGGATGTCTAAAATCTGAATTAAGATGTTTTGTCGTCCTGTTTACTCGAATAAATAACTTATTTTCATATTCCAGCTTGCGATGCATACAAGCGTATAGCTATAATAATGACTACTTAAAATGATACCGATTGCAATATTACGATATAAATTGAGTCCTTATACCCTTTCAGTCTTTTTTCTTGCGCTCATAAATCCGTTTTTAGGAGCCTTGGTTTCTCTTTTTAAAGTTTTAAGGTGTAAGAATGAGCGTTCTTGTTTTTTTTTAATAGCATTATTTCTTTCACTTGTAAATATAACAATTGCTGGAGAAGAGACAGATTATAATTGGTATATGCCATTATATACTGATGCTTTGAGAACGAATTTTTCTGATTATATGTTTTCTCTGAACAATGCGAAAGAACCTTTATATACTATTGCTAATTATGTTCTGGCTCATTTGTTTTTAGGAAATCGAATCGCTTTTTCTCTATTCTCAACTTTCTTTTTTTATTATTGTTCCATACAAGGTCTGCTTTGTTTGCAAAGGACTTTGAGAATTGAAAGAATCTATTTAGTTACATCCGTTACATTTTTATTTTTCTTTCCATATATTTTTGCTAATACGGCCAATCTGTTACGGCAATATTATGCAACAGGAATGATTTTGTGGGCAATACCGGAAATACTGTCTGGAAATAAGAAATTTTGGATACTGGCTTTAGCGGCAGTTTTTGTACATACCAGTAGTGGCCTGCTTGTTTTATTGCTTTTTCTCCCATTCTTAAAGAAAAGTTTTACTTTGCTCAACTCTATTTATTACATTCTGGCGTATTTGTTATTGAGTAATTTGCCACGGATTTCTGATTTTTTATTAGGATATCTAGGTAATTCAGCTTTGTCTTATGCCTTGATGAAAGCATCTACTGAAACGACATTTGAAACGGAGTATACAACGGCTAAAATAATATTTGCTACAATAATTGTATTGATACCTTTGATTATAGTAAATAGATCTTCTGCCTTGAAGAAAAATGAACTAATGGTTAGGTTGGTTAATATACAGTTCTTTTTCTATATCTATATATTGGCAAATTTAGAACAGGCTGAACTGTGTGAGAGGTTGAATATTTATTTATGGTGCTTTTTACCCTTTAATTTATTGTTCATAACTTCATATTATAAAATAAGAAAAAGTGTCTGTCGTTTATTGGCCTATTCTTTTTTCTTGTTTCTTGTAGTATACCAATTATTTCTTACTCAATATACTTATTATTGTCAAAACTCCTTTTTATGTTCTCCTATAATATCGTATTTTATTGATTCAAAATTGTATATGTTGAAATGAAGAATATAAAAATCTCAGTTATAATGACTGCACACAATCGCAGGGAACAGACATTGACTTGTATAAAACGGATTTTAGAAGAATGCCCATCTTTACATGTTTATTTAACGAATGATGGCTGTACGGACGGGACGGTAGATGCGTTAAAGAGTGAGTGTCCGAATGTAATAATAATAGAAGGTACCGGAGATTTATATTGGAACAGAGGTATGTATACCGCATTTCAGGAAGCTGCTAAACATAGGTATGACTATTATTTATGGCTGAATGATGACACAATTGTCTGTAAAGGTTTTTTGGGAAATCTATTAGCCTGTTCTGGATCGGAAAATGATGAGTCTATTATTTGTGGAGCAACTTTGGAAAGCGAATATTCGAAAGTTATAACCTATGGTGGATATACGAAAGATATCAAGCCTTTACCTATTTCAAAAGAAAAACAATATTGTGCTTTTGCGAGTGGTAATATTTTATTAATACCCCTGTCGGTATATGATAAAGTAGGCAATTTAGATTACTACTACAGACATGCTTTGGGCGATTTTGATTATGAAGGGAGGGCGCGTAAATTGGGAATAAAAATAGTGCAGGCTCCCGGTTTTGCCGGATATTGTAAAAAACACTCTTCCATTCCTATATGGAGAGATACGGAGTGCTCTTTAATATGCAGGATAAGACATTTGTATTCTCCTTTAGGAAGAAATCCGATTGAATTTATTTACTATGATTATAGGCATAATAGTACAATGAAAGCTGTAATACATTTCTTTACATTGCATTTGAGATGTTTTTTTCCTCGTTTATGGGGTATAAATTATGATAAAAAAGAATGAGTATGATAGTTCGTAGCAAAGCTCCTCTTCGTTTAGGTTTAGCCGGTGGTGGCAGTGATGTTTCACCATATAGTGATATTTATGGTGGATTGATATTGAATGCTACCATTAATTTGTATGCTTATTGTACCATTGAAGAGACTACAGACAATATGATTACAATTATTAGTTATGATTCCCATTGTTGCAAGAGTTATCCGGCGACCCAGAATTTGTCAATAGACGGTGAGGCTAGTTTAATAAAAGGTGTTTATAACCGTGTTATAACGGAGTATCATCTTGAAGCCCAGAGCTTTAAGATTACGACTTATAATGACGCACCTGTTGGGTCGGGTCTTGGAACATCGTCCACCATGGTGGTATGTATTCTTAAAGCCTTTGTAGAATGGCTGGGTTTACCATTGGGGGATTATGAGATCTCACGACTTGCTTACGAAATAGAACGTAAGGATTTAGGCCTGAGTGGTGGTAAGCAAGACCAGTATGCGGCGGCTTTTGGAGGCTTCAACTATATGGAATTCTTACGGGATGACCTTGTGATAGTTAATCCATTGAAGATAAAACGCTGGATAGTGGATGAATTGGAATCTTCCATGGTATTATACTATACTGGTGCTTCAAGGAGCAGTGCAGCCATAATTGATGAACAGAAAAAGCATACTTTAGATGGGGATAAAACAGCTATAGAAGCTATGCATCGAATTAAACAGAGCGCTATAGACATGAAACTAGCCTTGTTGAAAGGAGATATGACAGAGTTTGCGCGTATTATCAGCCAAGCGTGGGAGGATAAAAAGAAAATGGCGGATGCTGTTACCAATCTGATAATACAAGAAGCTTTCGATGTGGCACTTGCTGCCGGAGCGAAAGCTGGTAAAGTGTCCGGCGCAGGTGGTGGCGGCTTCATAATGTTTGTAGTGGAACCGACCAGAAAGAGTGAAGTAATAGAAGCATTGCGTCAACTGAAGGGGAGTGTGATTCCGTTCCAATTTAGTGACGGAGGAGCACACGGCTGGAAAATCTATCCCACAGACAAAGTGACCTGTATAGCTAAAAGCAAAAGCAGCGATGGAAGAACGAATTTATAGACATATCGCCCATCTTCTTGAACGATATCCTGTGTTGGAGGAATGTAAGAGTCCTATATTCAATGCTTATGAAATAATCCGGAACTGCTATATGAAGGAAGGTAAACTTCTTATCTGCGGTAACGGTGGTTCAGCGGCAGATGCTGAGCATATTGTAGGAGAACTGATGAAAGGATTTGTCAAGCAAAGAAAGCTTGGTGTCGAATTTACTGAAAAGCTTAAAAAAAATGATGCGGAAAGAGGAAAGGTATTGAGCGAACGGTTACAAGGCGTTTTGCCTGCTATCGCACTTGACGGGCATCCGGCACTGTCCACTGCTTACATGAACGACTGCGAACCATTGCTTTGTTTTGCGCAACAAGTACATGGTTATGGACAAAAACAAGATGTTCTGTTGGCGATCTCTACTTCGGGTAACAGCGAGAATGTCATTTATGCCGGTATAACAGCAAAAGCAAAAGATATGAAGTTGATAGGGCTAACAGGGAAGAGGGAAAGCTCTTTGTCAAAAATTTCCGATGCTTGTATCAGGGTGCCTGAAATGGAAACCTATAAAATTCAAGAGTTGCATCTTCCAATCTATCATTGTTTATGTTTGATGTTGGAAGAATATTTTTTTTGAGAATAATAGCAAATGATGATGGAAGCGATCGTATTGGCCGGTGGTCTTGGTACAAGGCTGCGTGGTGTGGTGAATGATGTACCCAAGTGTATGGCACCCGTATCAGGGAAGCCTTTTTTATGGTATCTGCTAACGTATTTGACAAAATATGATGTTGACACCGTGATCCTTTCAGTAGGATATTTGCGGGAAATAATTTTCAAGTGGATAGATGAAGTGAAAGATGATTTTCCCTTTAGTTTTGATTATGCTATAGAGGAAGAGCCGTTGGGAACAGGCGGCGGAATCAAATTGGCATTAAAGAGAGTTAGAACAAATAATGTCCTGGTACTGAATGGAGATACATTTTTTGATGTTGATATTGACAAGCTCATGAAACAGCATGAGACAAGTTTGAAGGCTGTAACCTTGGCATTGAAACCGATGAAACAGTTTGAACGTTATGGTACGGTAGATATAGCCAATGCCGATGGCACAATTCTTGCCTTTAACGAAAAGCAATATTGTGAAGAAGGATTGATAAACGGCGGTGTATATATCATAAACTGCCAAACTTCCATCTTTGATGGTTTACCTCAGAAATGCTCATTTGAAATAGCTGTATTGGAGCCTCAATGCAAAAAAGGGGCATTGCAAGGCGTGGTACAGAATGGTTATTTCATAGATATTGGTATTCCTGAAGATTATCAGAAAGCAAATGCCGAGTTCTCAGTCTTATTTTGAAATAACACAAATATGAATTTATTAGATATAGATGTAACAGGGTATGACACCCTGTTGCTTGATCGTGATGGAGTCATCAACCGGCTACGTCCTGGTGATTATGTAAAATGTTGGGAAGAATTTGAATTCTTGCCTCATGTGTTTGAGGCTTTGGCCCAATGGAATCATCTTTTTAAATATATCTTTATTGTAACCAATCAGCGGGGGGTAGCCAAGGGAGTGATGAGTGAAGATGATTTACATGAAGTGCATTGTAAAATGATGGAAGAAATTAAAAAACATAATGGGAGAGTAGATAAAATTTATTATTGTATCTCTTTGACGGAAGGAGATGGGCGTAGAAAACCGGGAAATGGAATGTTTCTGGATATATTGAAAGATTATCCGGATGTGGAGAGGGAACGTTGCCTGATGATTGGTGATAGTGAAAGTGATATGGAGTTTGCGGAAAATTGTGGGATTAAAGGAATAAATGTATGAAAGAAAAAATTTTGTTTTTAACAGCCTATGTGCCTAATAAGGCTGCTGCGGGTGAGAAGAATACGATGATAATGCTCAATGATTTGTCCTCAGTTTATGATGTTGATTTAGTCTATTTTAAATATCAATGGGAAGCTGATTATGTACCCGAAAAAGAGAATGTGAAAGTAGTGATGAAGATTGTTAATTCTCTGCTGGTGAAAATAATTAATATTTGTCATTTCCCTTTTGTCTATCCCCTTTTTTCTATTCGTTTTAATTGGTTTGTAGTGAGGAAAATTCGTAAGCTAGCCAAAAGGAATTGCTATAAAACTGTGATTCTTAACCATAGTAATATGTTTTTGTATGGAAAGTATATCAATAAGGATATTCCCAAAGTATTGTTTTGTCATGATGTAATTGCTCAACGCGTCATTCGGTCTTCTTCTTATATGATACAGAAAATTTGTATCTTCTCAGAGCAAATGGTACTTTCACAAACCAATGGGCATATTTTTTCTTTTTCACAAAAAGATTGTGATTTGATAAAAAAAATATATGGCAAGAGAGCGAATCTATGTTTGGATTATATAGATGAGAAAATTTTAGGTAAAAAGCCGGAAAAAATAGAAGACTATTTCGTTTTATTTGGTGATTGGAAGCGTAAGGAGAATATGGATGGTGCTATGTGGCTTATAAGTCAAGTTGGTCCCTGTCTCAAAAACAAAGTTCATATTAAAGTTATTGGTCGTGGATTCCCCCAGAATCTCAGGAATGTATCTTCAAACTTGAGTTTGGAAGTTCTTGGTTTTGTGGACGATCCCTATAGTATTTTGACCTGTAGTAAGGCATTATTATCTCCTTTATTTACGGGTGCTGGAGTTAAGGTAAAGGTTATTGAGGCATTGGCTTGTGGAGTCCCTGTGATAGGGACGGAAATAGCATTTGAGGGGCTTCCTTTACAATTCTCATCTTTTATGTTATTGGCTAATAAACCGGAAGAGTATGCGGAATATATTGAAGGAATTGATATTGATATTACTGAAAGAATAAAAACAAAAACAGCTTTTATAGAGGCCTATCAGTCGGAAACAATAACGAGTTATATTAATCGTTTGTTATAGTAGTGATTGGTTATGCTTACCATTCTTGGATACTATGGTTCTGATAATCCATAAATTAAAATGGAATTCGACAATAATCGTCTAATAGTTTACCACATAACTGGTATCTATGAAGGCTGCTAAATTTGATTAAATACACTGATGTATTTATAGTTATTTTTAGATAGGATATGAATAGAGTGCTCCAATAAGTGGAAATAAGTAATATTTTCTGCTATAAAATGATCAATTGTTATATTACACTATGATAACAGTTTCTATCGTTACTTACAAAACGAATCTTGAAGAACTGTCGAAATGTCTGGCATCACTGTCCTCGCCAATGGTGTCGAAAATCTACATTGTGGACAACTCCAGCCTGCAGTATATCGCTGACTTCTGTGCAGAACAGGAAAAGTTGATGTATATAGGCAGTGAAAATGTGGGCTATGGAGCAGGACATAATCAGGCATTGAGGCAGGCACTAAATGAAAAGTACGTGAAATATCATTTGGTATTGAACTCAGATGTGTATTTTGAATCCGGAGTTCTGGAAAAGATATGTGCATATATGGATGAAAGTCCGGAAGTTGCCCAATTAATCCCTAATACAATTTATCCTAATGGAGAACTTCAGTATGTATGCCGCTTGTTGCCAACGCCTTTAGATTTGATTTTCCGCAGATTCCTACCCCCAAAAATGGCAAAGAAAATGAATAATAAGTTCCTTTTAAAAGAATATAAACGGACGGCAATGATGGATATTCCTTTCTTACTGGGCAGCTTTATGTTTTTTCGTTTGTCTAGTTTTGAGAAAGTAGGCTTGTTTGATGAAAGTATTTTTATGTACATGGAGGATATAGATATAACAAGACGGATGCATAAATTTTATAAAACAGTTTTTTGGCCTGAAGTAACGATTGTACATGCTCACAAAGCTGAATCGTATAAAAATAAGAGAATGCTGGGAATCCATATAAAGAGTGCAATACAGTACTTTAACAAATGGGGTTGGTTTTGGGACAATGAGCGAAGGAGATGGAACAGGCAAGTGATGGCTGCTGTAGAAAGGGAATTGGAATTGACTTCTTACGCCCCATAGTTTTAGACCTTCACTAAGAATTAACAATGTGTTATAAATGAAAAAGATTTTATTAGCGTTTTCTATATTGATTTGTGTCACAAGTCGCATGGTTGCCCAGTATATGTATGGCACTACCGGTTTACTTCAAATGCCTACTGCAGAGATGCAAAAGGACAAGACGTTTATGTTTGGAGGAGGAGTGCTTAGCCCTCAAATAATACCTTCCAAAGAATGGTGGGGGAATTATTATACACTTAATTATTATGTGAATATTACCATTTTTCCATGGTTGGAAATAGGTTATGATTGTGTGTTGGTAAAGGCGAAGCCGGGTATTTATCATTGGGTTCCATCAACGTATGGAAAATTTGTCAATCAGGACCGTTCTTTTCATGGTCGTTTGAGGGTGTGGAAAGAAGGATGGTGGAAGGAGTGGACACCACAAATTGTCATAGGAGCAAATGATCCGACAACAGGTAGTTGGGATGGGGGATCGGCTAGTGACGATGAACGTTATAATGGTTTTTTTTGCAGGTATTACATTGCTGCTACGAAGCATTGGGAGTTTGAACGATATGGGAAATTGGGAGTGCATGTTGCTTATGTTTATAATAAGAAAGATGTGCATCATCTTAATGGCCTCGCCATTGGTGCTAATTTTAGTATCCAATTACCCAGTAATCAACAACTTGCTAAAGCTCTCAATAACCTCAATCTTATGGCTGAATACGACTCCCGCACCATTAATTGTGGCTTTGAGTACAGTTTTTGGAAGGATTATATCAATGCGATAGTGGAGTTGAATCGTTGTCGATATTTTTCCGCTGGTTTCATCTTTAAAATCCATCTGAAATGAG
>ERZ791659.560-NODE-560-length-25380-cov-2.89185_pt1 | contig 25380 bp, 18 predicted proteins | sample MGYA00510053_ERZ791659 | MGnify/ENA primary metagenome ERZ791659 (study PRJEB30046, sample SAMN00715192) | human gut metagenome | study: EMG produced TPA metagenomics assembly of the A metagenome-wide association study of gut microbiota in type 2... | reverse complement strand
CAACGGCAGCACCAGCAGTTGGTTTGTCTATACAGGCATCAATGCCGCTCAGGGTATGGGTGAAGGCAGACTTCCTTCCGTCCATATCCAGCCTGAGAAAGAGTATAAGGCAAATGTGGGTATAGAACTGGGTTTGCTGAAAGGGTTGACATTCGAATGGGATGTGTTCTACAACAAACGTACTAATATCCGTACGAATGGAAGCGGGACTATTTCTTCCGTAGTCGGCATCGGTGTGCCCGATGTGTTTACGGGTGAGGTGAAAAACTATGGAACGGAATTCTCATTAGGTTGGAATCAGCGTATCGGCAATTTCGGTTACTACGTGCGCGGTAACTTCTCTTATGCGAAGAATGAGATAACCAACATGGAGGAGGCTTATCAGCCTTATGCTTATATGTATCAGACAGGCAACGCTATCGGACGTTATTACGGACTGGTAGCGGAGGGTTTCTACCAGCAGTCGGATTTCAAGACAGACGGAACCTTGAGCGACGGGCTTCCCGTAAACTCTTTCATCAAGAACCCGCAACCGGGCGATGTGAAGTATAAAGACCTCAATAAGGATGGCAAGATAGATAACTATGATTATACTTACCAGTTGGGGTCTGAATTGCCGGAAATCAATTACGGCTTTCAGATTGGTGCGGATTATCGCAACTTAGGATTCAATGCCTACTTCCAAGGGGTAGCGAATAAGACGGTGGCTACCGCTTTGTCAAGTGTTTACGTACCATTGGCAGGAGGAAACAAGAATATCTCCAAACACTATTTGGAAAATTATTGGTCGGCAGAGCGTCCTTCCGGTAAATATCCCCGTCTGACAACGTTGGACAATGCCAACAATTACCTCAACAGCCAGATATGGACGGAGAAAGGTGATTTCCTTAAATTGAGGGAACTGGAAGTTTATTATCGGATGCGTGACTTGAACTTTGGAAAAATGAAACTGTCGGAGTGTAAGTTCTTCTTGCGTGGCACTAATCTTTTCTCTATAGACAATATAAAGATATTTGATCCGGAGTATATTAGTATGGGATATCCTTCCGCACGTACGTATGAGATAGGAATGAATGTCTTTTTTTAACAGGAGGAGTAAACTATGAAACTATATAAGAAAATTCTTTTTTTAGGCTGTCTGGCCGGAGGGTTGGCGGCATGCAATGATTTGGAGATTGATGAATCCCAATATCATACCACGAAGTTTTTGTTTAGCGATTTCTCCCGTGTGGCGATGGGGATTACGAATGTATATGCCGGTTTACCGGACGAGTTGTCTGCATTGGGCACTTTGCGTGACTGTGCGACGGACGATGCGGTCTATGCCTGGAGTGCCGACCCCGTGAAGATTTTTTATGACGGCAGTTGGTCGGCTAACAGGCTGATTGACGACCAGTGGGCGCATTATTACAGTGCTATCCGTAGTGCGAATTATTTTCTTGAGAATTGTCCGGATGATTTCCCGGATTCCAAGTGGACGACCAATTATGAGCAGAACTTGAAAGAATTGAGATATTACCCGTGGGAAGCGAAAGTGTTGCGCGCGTATTTTCATTTTGAATTGTTAAGGCGTTACAACCAAATCATTATCGCCGACCGGACGTTTACCACCGAAGAGGTTAATCATCTGAAACCGGTTTCTTATCAGGAAGCGGCAGACTGGATTGTGAAGGAACTCGAACCTTGCATCAAGGTGTTGCCGGAAACTTGGAAGGACACGCCGTCCGCTAAATTGGGACGTGTCACCAAAGGGTTCTGCATGGCCTTGAAAGCACGTGTTTTGCTTTATGCAGCGAGCCCGTTGAATAATCCGTCCGGCAACTCTTCCGAATGGGCCAAAGCAGCGGAAGCCGCCAAAGAACTGATGGATGCGAATATCTACAAGTTAGTGGACGAACAGGTCTTTAATAATGAAAATGCGCAAGGACTGATTTTCGGCAGGCGGCTGAGTGCGGGCAATCAATTCGAGTATGCCAACTTCCCGGTAGGTATGGGAGGCAACTCGGGTGTTTGTCCTTCGGAAAACCTGGTGGAAGCGTTTGATATGGCGGATGGTACTCCGTTCAGTTGGGAACAGCATCAGGAGGATGTTTTAGACCCGTCGAAGCGTGACCCGCGTTTCGCAAAGACGCTTCTGGCGAATGGCATGTCGTTCAAAAACGACCTTATTGAAAGTTTTGACGGCGGACGGAACGGTGCGCCTCAGGACGGTGCTTCTCCTACTTCCTATTATTTGAGAAAGCTTTTGCAGGAAGATACCAATATCGATGAGGGAACGGGAACGATTACCTCTTTCGGACATATATTTCCGATGTTCCGGTATGCGGAGGTCTATCTGAACTATGCGGAAGCATTGTTCGAAGCAACCGGTAATCCGAACTTCACCGGCGATTGGGATGGAAAGAGATACGATATGTCTCCTGTAGCTGCTGTGAACGCGGTTCGTGCCCGTTCTTTTATGCAGGGATTGGATGAAAACATAGATGAGACATCGTTCCGTACGCGGTTGCGTAACGAACGTCGGGTGGAATTGGCTTTCGAGAATCATCGTTTTTGGGACATACGGCGCTGGAAGATTGGCAGCCAAACTGTGAAAATATATGGTTTGAGACTGAGCAAGGATGCCAATGACGTGATTACAAAAGAGAAATACTTGGTTCAGGAGCGTGTGTGGGACGATAAGATGAATTATTATCCGATAGGAAACGGAGAAATGAATCGGAATGAAAATCTGATTCAGAACACAGATTGGTAAATGTAGTTATTGTATGAATAAGAATAATATGTTGATAATAGGCTTACTGTCTTGCCTGATGCTACCTCTTTCATCGTGTGGAAATGAGAATGAAGGACTGACTGGTATAAATATTAGTTATGAGAATGTAAATACGGAAGTGGCTTCGTGGCCTCATGTATTCTATGCTTTTGACAAAAGTAATTGTACTGCTTTTCAAACGACAGGAGATGAGGCCGGTTTGCAGGAGATAACGGCTGCCGGGACTTACAAAACACGACTGACGGGAATCTGGAGATTTCGCCGGGGGCTGCCGGAGGTAATGCGGAGGGTTATTATGTGGCAGTGAAAAACATATCCGGGGAAATCCCCCGGATATATGCCAGCAAATCATTGATAAATGAGTCGGTTGTCAGGCTTGAACCTGTCACAGCCCAACTGATGGTCAATGTGCTGAACGCACCGGATGACTTTGAATCCCTTACGCTCCGGATACCTGGTATGACGGATGTGCTGTATGTCTCATCATTGAAAACGGAAGGCCGCCGTTCTTTGCAGAAAAAAGAAATAACGCTTCCGAAAGGGCAGAATAGCGGTTCGTTTACTTTGTTCCCGATATTGGGGCAGGGGAATTGGACGCTCTCTTATTCGGCTGCTTATACCGATGGAACCGCATGTGAGGGAAGTATCAAACTGGAACATTTTATCCAAAGTGGGGATGAAGTGAAACTGATTGTGGACTTGAAAACCAGTGTGATGACTTACGAGACTTCACGGTATGATAGCGACCGGACCATCTCCAGCTCACATCCGTTCATGAATATGTGGGCTGACGGACAGGAATATATCAACGCGAGTTCCTTCTATAATGTATATGTGGAACAAGGCGGACGCTGGCGGGCAATAGATGTACGCAAAGCGCTTTGTTCGGATGCGAAGAACCACGACAGGATTTGGAATGACTGGAATAACTCCAAGAAATTGCGAGACACAATGAGTTATGCCCGTGTCATTAATCCTTTTGAAGGTACGGTGAAAGTACGTGTGGAAAAACGCGGAACGGCATTTAAGGGAGTGGAGGTACGTCCTTCTTCTTATCAGATTCCGGTAGAGAAAATCACGGATAATATGATAGAGTTCTCATTGCCCGGTTATGAGAAACGCAAAGTATCGGTAGAATTTGATGGAGACAGGCAACATAATTTGTTCTTGCTGGGCGGACGTCCTGACAAGGATAAACCGGCTCAAAGTAGTGGAGACGTAATTTATTGCGGACCGGGAGAACATGTAGTCAGCAAATTGGTGCTGACGGACAATCAGACGTTGTATGTCGATGAGGGTGCTGTGCTCTATACATGTATCGAGGTGACGGGAGATAATGTAACCATAGCCGGAAACGGCATAATCTCCGGAGAGAAATTGCCGCATACAGGCAGTTTGTATGCCGAAGGGGCACGGCTGATTAGAGTGGCCGATAATACGAAAGTGATAAATAATTTCAAGATAAAAGATGTGACTTTGATTGATTCGCCCAACTGGACATTGGCGTTATATGGCACGAAAGATGCGGTGATTGATAATGTAAACATCATCTGCTGGATATTGAATGGTGACGGTATCGACCTGACATGTAGTACGGGGGCTACAGTGAAAGACTGCTTTGTCCGTACGTATGACGACTGTGTCTCGTTGAAAGTCCTCGGGCTTTATGGTGGTGCGAAAGCGAATACCAATCATGTGCAAGTTGACAATTGCCTTTTGTGGTGCGATTTGGCTCGTTGTGTCATGGTAGGACCGGAGGCAGGAACTAAAGGGGAGTGGATGTATTCGATTCGTGATTGCGAAATTAAGAATTGCATTGTGCTGGAATCAACAGGAACGATGCTTTCTGTCGGGCAGGAACCTTTGTCGGAAGGAGGAACGGCAATGCCGATTGAAAATATCACGTTCAGTGATATACAGGTCGACAATATGAAAATCGCAGAGAGTGGATGTCCGATATATGTATTTCAGTCAACCACCCACCAAGAAGGTTGCCGGATGGAAAATATCCTTTTCAAAAACATTCGGTTTGATGACCGTTTTGGTTTTAAGAATAAGCTTGTTGTCAGTTCGGAGGATGCTCGTAATACGATTTCTAATTTAGTTCTCGAAAACATCATTCACAATGGAAAGGCGATAACTGAAGGAGATGTCGAAATACAGGGAAATGTAAATGTTGAAATAAAATAGAAATTCTATTGTAAATGAAATTGAAACTTAAGATAAAGATAATATGGGTGTGTTTGTCCGTACTTGTCGTAAGGCCGGTATATGCTCAGCTTCCGGTATATCTGGATGAGGATAAACCTGTCGAAGAGCGTGTGAAGGATGCGCTGAGTCGCATGACTCTTGAAGAAAAAGTCGCTCTATGTCATGCACAGAGCAAGTTTAGCAGTGCGGGCGTGCCTCGCTTAGGCATTCCGGAGTTGTGGATGAGTGACGGACCGCATGGTGTGCGGGCAGAATTGAACTGGAATAATTGGCATTATGCGGAATGGACGAATGACAGCATTACCGCTTTTCCGGCGCTCACTTGTCTTGCCGCTACGTGGAATCCTGAGATGGCCGCCAAATATGGCAAGGCATTGGGAGAGGAGGCACGCTATCGGGAAAAAGATGTGATATTAGGACCGGGCGTTAATATTTACCGGACTCCGCTGAATGGACGTAACTTTGAATATATGGGTGAAGACCCTTATTTGGCAGGTACGCTCTGTGTACCTTATATACAAGAAGTGCAGAAAAACGGTGTGGCAGTAAGTGTCAAGCACTATGCGCTGAACAATCAGGAGTTGTGGCGCGACTATATCGATGTGTATCTTAGCGAGCGTGCCTTGCATGAAATCTATCTTCCTGCTTTTAAGATGGCTGTACAACAAGGCGGTGCATGGACGGTGATGGGGGCGTATAACAAGTTTCGTGGTCAGCACGCTTGCCATAATGAAACACTGCTCCGTAAGATATTGAAAGAGGACTGGAAGTTCGACGGTGTGGTGGTGAGTGATTGGGGAGGTGTGCACGATACGTATGAAGCTGCCTTGAACGGAATGGACATAGAGATGGGGTCGTATACGAACGGACTGACTTCGGAAAGTGCCTTTACGTACAACGACTATTATCTGGCCCATCCCTATCTGAAGATGTTGAAAGAAGGGAAGATTGCAGAAGAAAATATAAACGACAAGGCTTCGCGTATTCTTCGTCTGATATTCCGTACGGCGATGAATCGCCGGAAACCTTATGGAGCGATAACGAATGAAGAGCATTATCAGTCAGCGCGTGAGATTGGAAATGAGGGGATTGTGTTGTTGAAGAATGCTCCCGTGGCGAAGAAATCGGCTCCGTTGTTACCGATTAATGCATTGAAATACAAACGTATTCTTGTAGTGGGTGATAATGCAGTGCGTCCGTTGAACCAAGGGGGCGGCTCTTCCGAATTGAAGGTGAAGGATATGGTTTCTCCGTTGGATGGGCTTCGTGCCGTGTATGGGGATAAGATACGTTATACACAAGGATATACGGCAGGCAAACCGATGTACGGCAATGTGGAGGAAATACCACAGACTGTGACGGATTCATTGCGTGCTGAAGCAGTGGCGATGGCTAAAGAATCGGATTTAGTGATACTTGTAGGCGGGCTGAATAAGAACCATCAGCAGGATAGTGAAGCGGGTGACCGGATTCGTTACGGGTTGCCTTTCGGACAGGATGAATTGATAGAGGAGTTGCAGACTGTCAATCGGAATCTGATATTGGTGCTGCTGAGTGGCAATGCGGTGGAAATGCCTTGGATAAATAAAGTGCCTGCTATTGTGCAAGGCTGGTATTTGGGTTCTATGGGCGGATATTCACTGGCGGATGTGTTGAGCGGTGCTGTGAATCCCAGTGGCAAGTTGCCGTTTTCTTTTCCTGCCAGGCTTGCGGATTGCGGTGCGCATGCTTTTGACGAACTGTGTTATCCGGGTGATGGTGAGAAGGAAGAATATAAGGAAGATATTTTCGTGGGATATCGTTGGCATGATACGAAGAAGATTCCCGCTTTGTTTCCTTTCGGGCACGGACTGAGTTACACCACTTTTGCATACGGCAAACCGTCGGCGGATAAAAAGAGATTGAAGGCGGATGAGCAGATTTCCTTTTCTGTCAGTGTGAAAAACACTGGAATGCGCGAAGGACAGGAGGTTGTACAGCTTTACATTAGTGATAAAAAATCATCTCTGCCGCGTCCGGTAAAGGAACTGAAAGGCTTTAAGAAAATAAAACTGGCTCCGGGCGAAGAAAAGACAGTAACGCTGACGATTGATAAGGGGGCTTTGAGTTACTTTGATGACGAACGACACGAGTGGGTGGCAGAACCGGGTAAGTTTGAAGCACTCATCGGAAGCTCGTCCACAGACATAAAAGCTGTTGTGCCGTTTGATTTCAGCATGTGTAATAAAAATGAGGATTCGATTTTATCGGAAAAACGTCCTAAATGATGATAGAAAAGCAAATGTGGAAAACGAAACTGATACTTGGCATTCTCTGCGGATGGATGTTCTTCTCCTGTTCTCCGGCAGGCGGAGGACAGGATACTGAAATGAATGCTTTCGTCACCGGCTTGATGAGCCGGATGACGCTTCGTGAAAAACTGGGGCAGTTGAATTTGCCATCCGGTGGTGACCTTGTAACGGGGGCTGTCATGAGTGGCGAATTGACCGAGATGATACGTAATCAAGAGATTGGGGGCGTCTTTAACGTGAAAGGGGTGAAGAAGGTATATGCCTTGCAACGCCTTGCGATGGAAGAAAGCCGTTTGAAGATTCCTCTGCTGGTAGGTGCCGACGTTATTCACGGATATGAAACCGTGTTCCCGATTCCGCTGGCTCTTTCTTGTAGCTGGGATACGTTAGCTGTCGAACGGATGGCACGTATCTCTGCAGTGGAAGCCAGTGCAGATGGTATAAACTGGACATTCAGCCCGATGGTGGATATTTGTCGGGATGCTCGTTGGGGACGTATTGCAGAGAGCAATGGTGAAGACCCGTACTTGGGCTCACTTTTGGCAAAAGCCTATGTACGGGGTTACCAAGGAGAGAATATGCAGGGGAAAGATGAAATTCTTTCTTGTGTGAAACATTTTGCTCTTTATGGGGCCAGTGAGTCGGGACGTGATTATAATACGGTTGATATGAGCCGTCTGCGTATGTATAACGAATACCTTGCTCCCTATCGTGCCGCTGTTGATGCAGGTGCAGGCAGTGTTATGAGTTCTTTTAATGTTGTGGATGGCGTCCCGGCTACTGCCAACAGATGGTTGCTGACTGATTTGCTTCGAAATGAGTGGGGATTTCGAGGATTATTGGTGACAGATTATTATGCGTTGGGCGAGATGGATGCCCACGGAGTTGCTCCTTTGAAAGAAGCCGCTGCGCGTGCTTTGCTGGCGGGTACGGATATGGATATGGTTTCCTGCGGTTTCCTGAATACGTTAGAAGAGTCTATGGCGGAAGGAAAAGTGACGGAAGAACAGATTGATGCTGCGTGTAGGCGTGTACTGGAAACGAAGTATAAATTGGGCTTGTTTGCCGACCCCTATAAATATTGCGATACGTTGCGTGGTGAAAACGAGCTGTATACGACTGCCCATCGTGCTGTGGCACGAGAGATTGCTGCCGAAACGTTTGTTCTGTTGAAAAATACGGATAATCTTCTTCCTTTGAAGAAGAAAGGTCGGATTGCTTTGATTGGGCCGATGGCAGACGCCCGCAACAATATGTGCGGTATGTGGAGCATGACTTGCACTCCTTCCCGTCACGGGACGTTGCTTGAAGGCGTTCGGTCGGCAGTAGGGGACGAAGCGGAGATATTGTATGCTAAAGGAAGTAATATCTGTTATGATGCGGAACAGGAAAAGGCTGCCACCGGTCTTCGTTCGTTAGAACGGGGGGATAATTCGCAATTGCTGAGTGAGGCCTTGCAGACGGCTGCCCGTGCGGATGTTATTTTGGCTGCCTTGGGTGAATGTGCTGAGATGAGTGGGGAGTCGGCTTCTCGTACCAATCCGATGATTCCCGATGCTCAACGGGATTTGTTGGAAGCTTTAGTGGCAACGGGTAAACCTGTGGTTCTTCTTCTGTTCACTGGACGTCCGTTGATATTGAACTGGGAGGATGCGCATGTACACTCGATACTGAATGTCTGGTTTGGCGGCAGTGAGACAGGGGATGCGGTGGCCGACGTATTATTCGGGAAAAAATCTCCATGTGGGAAACTGACTACTACATTTTCCCGTTCGGTCGGGCAACTTCCGTTGTATTATAATCATTTGAATACAGGACGTCCCGATTCGGACGCGCATGTTTTCAATCGTTATGCCAGCAACTATCTGGATGAGAGTAATGAACCTCTTTATCCTTTCGGGTATGGCTTGAGTTACACGACTTTTACCTATAGCAATATGCAGTTGAGTACGGAAACTTTGCCGGAGGATGGGAAACTGACAGTCTCGGTGACTGTCGCCAATGAGGGGGATTCGGATGGAACTGAAATCGTACAACTTTATCTGCGCGATATATATGCTGAAATTGCTCGTCCGATAAAAGAATTGAAAGGCTTCCAGCGAGTATTCTTGAAAAAGGGAGAAAAGCGTGAAGTTAAGTTTGTCATAACAAAGGATGACCTGAAATATTATAATTCAGATTTACAGTATGTGTATGAATCAGGAAAGTTCTCTATTATGGTAGGACCTAATAGTAGAGATGTTCAGATGAAGTCTTTTGTATTAGACGAGAGTTTGTGATTCACATTTTGCAGGTCTTATTTTTCGCTAAGAAACATTCCACCCCTGTCACAGATATCTGTAGCAGGGGTGATTTTGTCAAGGAGAGAGGTCTGATGCACTCTCTTTGGATATTCAATCATTCCGGCACATAGATAATCTCTCCATTATCCAGTTCGTAGGCAATACCTACTTTCTTGCCTCGTTTCCCTTCCTTCTTATCCTGCTCTTCGGATGGAGTATAACGGTTTATCTTTTCTCCTTCCTTGGTGATAATTTCCATGTTCTCCTTACCGGGATTCTTCACCATTGTGAAGTCTTCCTGTGAAAACACTTCCGTCATGTTGTACCGGCTGACAAGAGCCACCATCAAGGCAACAGCGAAAACCATAGCAATGTCGAACAGGTTTGAAACTACGCTGATTGGGTCGGTGTCCTCTTCTTTTCGTAATAAGTTGTGTTTCATTTCTCTGTGGTTTTAGTGTCGTCTCTCTTTTCGTTCCTCTTTTCATTGAGTAACTCGGAGATAAATTCGAGATTGGTCATATCCTGCAAATACCATCGTTGTTTTACTTGTTGTGTGAGGAAACCTACCGCGCCTGCCACCAGTCCGACTACGGTTGTTGCGAAAGCTATCTGCATATTGTAAGCCATGGAAGCGATATCACCGCTTGCCAGTCCTGCGAGGGCGGGGCCCATTGGAATTAGTGTTCCCATAAGTCCCAGGATAGGCCCGAGTTTTGTCAGCGTTTTGGAAATAGCAAGGTCTTTGTCGGCCGCGATTTCAAAGTTAGCGAGCAAACGCTGTACCTGTGCCGGGGTATCACGGGCATCCAATATCTGACGCATATACATGATAACGAGTGACCTTGATTTCTCCGGTAGTTTGGAACTCAGTTCCCTAACAGTATCCAGCGTTAACTTGCCCAGCTCATTGCGAAGCAAAGCTTCTGTTTTACGGATAGATAAATATTGACCGTAGAAACTGCCGACAAGTAAGATGGCACGGCAGAAAAGGATGATTAATAACACGATGACAGGAACGAGCAATCCTGTAGAAATCCAATACAATATATCTGATATGTAGTTCATTGTTATTGATTATTTAGTAAGTGAATAAGTTACTGAAGTATCGTAAGTTGTTTCTTCTTTCTTTTTTTCTTTATTTATTCATGCTTTTTCTTTTCGTTTGCTGCGGATGTTCCACCAGATAAGCCCTAAGACCCCGCCAGTCAATGCGATAGCTGTCACGCCCGATAGTGCTTTCCAGTCTATCTCGCTGACACCTGCTGCTGAAGTCTTTCCGTTCACAGTGGCTACAATACCCAGTATGGCTACCAGTGCATGGGTCAGGAAGAAGAGTTCTAACCGCAGTTCCTTTTCCGGCAGAAGGTAGAGTAGCAGGTATCTTCCGCACGGTATTACTACCAGTATGAAAGCGGCATAACTCCAGGCTATCGTTTGAAAAGAAATACCGGGAAATGCGAAGATGAGATAGACTAATCCACTGAATAAAACCGGGAAAATCAATACTCCCGGAAACCAGCGAAGGAAACGGTACATCACTATCATGCGCGGCTTGACCGGATAGTCATTGGCTACGTGGACAGCCAGCATGGCATACGTCATTTGTATGCAGACCTCAATACTTAGAATCACAGATGTATCCAGCATCAAAGGCTGGTTGCCAAGCCAGTCGGCTATCTGTGATTTCGACTGTTCGATGGCATACGGCCACATCCATCCGCCAAACACAGCGCAGATAGCGGCGATAACTCCCACCGCTATTGCTTTCCAAAACGTTTGCTTCAACAGAAAATTAAATGCTGTAAGAAGCATAAGTACAAGGACAACTGTATCCATTATTGTTCATTACAAGTTACTGATTACAAATTCTTAATTACCGGTTTTTGATTCATGCCTGACTGTTTTTACGGCGTTTGCGTACAAAGAGTATCAAGGCAAGTATAACGATGATAACGGCGATGCCGACGGCTACATTGCTCAATGTATTTGTCTGTTGCTCCGTTGCCTGATTCATCTCTTCTTTTTTCATGACCATTCCTTTATCATCTCCGCTTGTTTTAGCTTCGCGGATTTTGGAGATGCTCTCTTTATACTGCGCGGCAGTTTGTGCGTTGGAGTTTGAAGCGATGAAATCGCGGAGCTTTGCATTGTCACAGACAAATCCCGAACAGGACGGGCGATAGGTATTTACTATCTCTGTGTGCAATTTGCTCAATTCTGCTACTTGTTCCTCGCTTGCTTTCCACAACCCTTTGCGGACACTTTCCAGCATAACGGCTGTCATTTCTTCCAGAGCGGCAGGGTTCTGTTGCTCAAAGTATTTCTTTACTCCCAGGTTGAGTTCGTCCTTTACATATACATTATAAATGTTATCCCACAGCTCCTTGTCGATGGCGGCAGGTTTCATCACGTTCCATCCGTATGTATTGGTGATAACTTCCGCAAACTCACTGGCTGAGGAAGCTCCGCCTTTCATCTTCTCTTTGATATACGCAGGATTCAGAATCGTTGTACGGCTTTCTACTCCGATGGCTTCTTTAAGCTCCTGCATCTTCATATTGTTGCGGTTGCGGTAGTCGCTAAGATAGGCATCAGGGTCTTTGCCGGTTACATTCCGCACCGCAAGGTTCATTCCACCCATAAATTCATAAACATGGTCAAGGCTTAAAGCTCCCCATGTATTGCTTTGGCGGGGCTGAACTACGACATCCGTACGGGTTCATGCAGCTTCGAAAGCAAATTTCTGAAAGGCTTCCCAATTCTTCTCGCTACCATAATAGGCTCCCATATTATTGAGATAAGTGGCGGTGATTTCCGATTCATTTTCCCAACGGTCACCGGCTTCCACCATTTCCTGAATACCCGAACCATACGAACCGTTAGCTCCACCGAATACACGGAATGTAGATATTTCACGGGCATCTTTCGGGCTTAGTCCTTTTTCCGTTAGTACGCGTTCGGCTTCGACCACACTGGCAGCAACCTGATTTTCAAACTTGTCATCTTTCGAGGCGGCAGCCATTTCTACTGCCCGGTTGATAAGGAACAGGCGCGAAGCGGCAAGGTCACGGAGTTGTCCGGAAGTCTGCACTACTACATCAATGCGCGGACGTCCCAACTCTGCGGAAGGAATCAGCTTCAAATCGCTGACACGACCGAAGGCATCACGTACAGGCTCTACACCCAGCATATAAAGAACTTGTGCAATAGTAGCACCGCCTGTCTCTATAAATTCGGATGACCATAAAGTGTAGCTCACTTTGCGTGGTATGGAATCGTTGTGACGTTGTTTGTAAGTATCAATCGTCTGTTTGGCAAGAGCGATACCCTTTTCCCAGGCAGACTCCGTAGGAGTTGCTTCGGCATTGATGGCATACATGTTACGTCCCGTAGGTAATGTGTTCGGATTGGCAACCGGGTCACCGCCCGGAGTAGGAGCGGTGTAGCCGCCATTCAATGCGTTCATCAGACCGGCAAGTTCCTTTTCGGGACTCGTCAGAAGTGCATTCTTATAGTTGCCTACATTCTTGATGGTACGTTCCATTTCGGCTATTGCAAGTGCGAATTCCACTTCTTCCTTGCTATATTCTTTCGGAGCCTGTCCCATAGCTGCCATCATGGCTGCCATACCTTGTGGCTTTTCCTTTTTATCTGTTGCAGCCATCATCATAGCCATCATGCCTTTCGGGGCATTGCGGTCGGCTTCTATCTGACGTGCTTTAGCCAGTTCCTGCGGTGTGATTCCAGCAGTACGGCAGAGGAGTTGGTCTGTGGCTAATGCAGGATTAGCCATTAGTCTTTCTACTAGCAGACGGGCAGGAGTCAGGTATTGTTGTGTAAAGAGACTACGGTGCTTGTTGACAGCATCCGTAGCTTTTCCACGCTGCTTGTCGAGAGCCAAAAGGCTGTAAGCAATCGGTTCTGTCGCCATCGCATAGACGGAAGACGTAATTCGTTCCGGTTCGTATGGAACTCCCATTGTATAGAGCTGTCCGGTAATTTTCTCCGTAGCCAGTTCCTCTGCGAAATTCTCTACGCGGACGATTTCATCTTCTGTATAAGGTTTGTTGGCAATGCTGTCCAAACCCAAATCACGATGAATACCCATTCTCACGGTCAACGTCTTGACAGCCAGTGATTCCGGGTCTTTGTTCTCTTTCTGTGAGTTATTATAGATTTTAATCTTTTCCATCAGTTCCCGGTAGATGCCGCGTACACTGCTTTCGAGGAAGGGAGGGGTGAGGTAAGACTGTACCGTTGCATAAGAGCGGCGTTTAGCCATCATGCTTTCTCCTACATTACCGATAGAATAGATATAGAAGTGAGGCACTGCACCTACCAAGCGGTCGGGCCAGTCATTGCTGCACAATGCCACTTGTTTTCTCGGGGTAAATTCAAGGCTGCCGTGCGTACCGAAATGAATCAGAGCGTCAGCTTTGAAGCCATGTTGCATCCATAGGTAAGAAGCGACATATGTATGCGGCGGAGCCATATCCGTGCCGTGCACCACCTGAAAAGAGTTATCACCGCTTCCGGCAGCATTTTGCGGCAACAGGACAACATTTCCGAATTGCAGGCGGGCGATGCCCAGTTTGCCGTCGGGAGTCACCATGTAATTTCCGGGGAACTCACCAAAAGCATCCACTACTTCTTTGTATTTCTCCGGACGGAGCGATTCTTCCACCCAACTTTCGTATTCTTCTTTGGTTATCAGCTCGGGGTGTCCGTTCTGCATGAATTCATTGAAGGCCCCTTCGGCATAAGTATTGAAAACAGCTCCTTGTGCCTGTATCATCTTACCTAATTCTTCAACATTGGCAGGCAGATTGGAGATGTTGTATCCTTCTTGTTTCATACGGACTAGAAGATTATAAAGAGAAGGAACCACTTCCATTCCGGCAGCGGTCAGTGCGTTTTGTCCGGGGCCTTTGTAATAGTAGATGGCAACCTTTTTCTCATTATTCGGCTTGGCATTCAGATTCAGGTAATTGTTTATCGTAGAAACGAAAGTCTTCAAGCGTTCGGGGACAGTGTAAGAATGGCGCAGTCCTTCTTCATCTTCGTACTGTGCGAATAACGCAAAAGGACGAACCGCACCGTCGATTTCCGGAGTTACGATGCTTTGCGACATGAATCCACTTGCCATTCCCATCGGGTCTTTTTCCCATTCATCTACAAGGCTGTTGATGGTGAGCGGAGCAAACAGCAGGATATTCTTAGCTTTCAGGTAATCCACCATTTTGTCGCCCATACGTCCGTGAGCCATGTTGATGATAGCATTCGGCTCTATTTCATCAATGAAAGACATAAATCTCGTCATTGACTGGACGGGATAAACATTGTAGCCTTCTTTCTCGAGAGCTTCAATCAATCCGGTGGCATCCGCCATTTGTCCGGTAATCATAATTTTCTTTGCATCCTCTTTATACAGGTTGTTTTCCTTCATGAATTTCTCGTAGTCTGCGACAGAGAGAAATTCCAGTTCATCATCGGGATTTGTAAGTCCGGCATGATACAGCATATCGCTCAGTCTTTCCACAGGGGCTTCCACTTCCTGTATGGAAGATACTTTCCCGTCAATCGCTTTGCGGATATAGTTCAGCATGTTCCGGTAGTTGGTTTTCCCGCCGTTCGTCAGGTAGCCGCGTATCAGATTCTGCTGCACGCTGTCAAGGTTACAAATATTATTGGCGGGATTCGTTGCCATGGAAGTATATATAGGTACGCCTTTGTCGGCCGCCTGTTGTATTTGCTGACGCTGCTCTTCGACAATGCGCAAGCCCATGCCGTTGACAAATACCATGTCATAACTTGCCAGGCGGTCGAGGTTGTCGAGAGATACTTCACTAAGTTTGACGGATGGGTTATCGTTGGCTTTCGAGATGCTTCCCTGTTGTATGGTCTGGAAGTTGACAAAGGCAATCTTTGTAGCGCTGAACCAGGTATTCCATACGGATATTCCTATCAGAGCCGCAGCAACGATGCATACACCTGAGATGATTTTACTTTTCTTTTTCATTTCTCTTATTTTTAGCTTTGTATGTAGTTTTATTGTTGTCTATTTTTTGAAGAAACGGTCTATGTCCAGTGAAAGGCCGAGAGTCAGATTGGTTCCCGTTGTAGTGGGGGAGTTGAAGTAATAGTAATCCGGCACATAATCAAACAGGTTGTTTATGGCCAGATTCATGTTGACTCCTTTGAATACACCCAGCGAGAAAGTAAGATCCCATATCATATATCCCGGATATGTGGCAGCATGACTTCCCGCAGAAGGGTTATTGAAACTGTCGTTATACACATTCGTCTTTACTTTGGACAACACGCGTCCGTTGAGCGAATAATTGAAGTCCATGTTATTCAGGTTTTTACCCCAGTCTATTCTTACGGTTGCCGTGTGTGGACGTGTATCCGTAAACTTCTTCTGGCCGTCGCGCATAAACTCATGGATAAACGTATATGACATGCGGAAACCAAGTCCGCAGGGATACTTGGCAGAAAGGTTGGCATCCACTCCCGCGATGTCCACTTTGTCGGTATTGGTATATATCTGCCCTTTGGGATTGTCGCTGTAAACAGTGTTGATACGGTTGTGTACCAAATTATAATATCCCGTAACAGAAAAGTTATAGCGGTTTTTGGTGTACTCGGCAGACAGGGAAAAGTTGTGGCTTGTTTCCGATTTAAGGTCGGGATTACCATAAATCATCATCATGTTTGCCATGTTGAACACCATATACATTTCTTTTAATGTCGGTGAACGGAATCCTTGAGAGTACGAACCTCTTAACGAACAGTTACCTATTTTATACATCATTCCCAAGTGTGGGGATAGATGGCGGACATTGGAATCGGAGAAATAGTCGAATCGCAGTCCGGCTATCACATTCAGCCTTTCTGTCGGATTCCAGTCGAACTGTCCGAAAGCATCTACTGTATGCATGGTATAATCAGTATTGTCCGTGAACTGGTAGGACATCAGATAATCACGCAAGTAATCGGCGCCGACAGTCAGAGTATGCTTGTCATTGAAAGTATAATTATAGAGTGCGTGCGCGTTATGCTGAACATTGCTATAATCACGCACATCGTTTTTATAGAGTACCTGATAGTCGCTCTTGTCATACTGGTCGAAAGTATAACCGACTTCAAAGTTACTCAATGTATTAAAGGTATAGTTGGCTTTCAGTCCACCGTTGAAATCTCTATATCTGTCCTGAGTATCTCCCGGCTTGTTCCGTTCGCGGAAATAATATCCGGCTCTTGCAGTCACTCTGAGACTTTCCAACGGATGGTAAATCAACCGCTCCTTGAAGTTCCATACCCGGCTTCCGAATACAGTGGAGAAATCTCCTGTGTTGTCCACATTGTAGGTATCTACATTGTTGTATTGTACATTCGTCAGACTGCTGAACTTGCCGGCTTTAAATCCTACGCTGCCGCCATATCGCTGGTCGTTGTGCTCGGAAAAGCGTGAATTGAGATTCAGGTTCCAGGGGGCATCCGATTCGCGCGTGATGATATTGATAACCCCACCGATAGCACTCGAACCGTAAAGAGTGGATGCCGCGCCTTTCACTATTTCGATGCGTTCCACATTGTCGAGATTCAGACGCTCGTAATCCACATTGTTCAGAGTTTCTCCTGCCAGACGTTCGCCGTCTACCAGGAACAATACGGAATTTCCGCCAAAACCTTGCATATTGATAGCAGTCTGCTGATCCATGGAGAAAGTGAATTCGATGCCGGGAAGCTCTGTTTTCAGCAGGTCGGCGACATTGTTGGCGTTTACTTTTTTAATATCGTCCGATGTAATCACCCGTGTGATGATAGGAGCGTCCTTCAGCAGCTTAGGGGTACGGGTACCGGTGACAACAACTGTTCCGAGGTCAACTTGATTCTCGGACAAACGGAAATTTAGTTTTTTCCCCTTCTCGGTCGTGATTGTTTTTTCTTCTGTTTGATAACCGACATAAGAGGCGGTAATGATATATGTACCGATTCCGGGTAATTGCAATGTATATGTTCCGTCAGGTGCGGTGACTGCCCCGATTCCTGCTCCTTTGATAGCGATGGTAGAGCCGGGGAGTGGTTCGCCGTTTACATCAGTTACGCGTCCGCTGACGTGATAGGTTGACCGTTGGGCAAAAGTGGAACAGGTTGCTATAAAAGAAAAAAATAAGATTGATACGATAAATATATGTTTCATTCCTTGTTGTTTTCTTGGTTATTTTAATCGAACTCGATTGGATATGAGAAATCGAAGTCGATGTATCCTTTTATCCCTTTAGCATTGGTGTAGTTGGTAAAACGGATAGCCGCATACGTATTGTCTTTCAAGCGTAACAGGTAGACTTGGCTTGACATCGTATAGATAGGTGGCATAGTAGAAGTATCCACGTTCAGCCAACCGGATAAGACGGTATTGTAATAGGAGTCCGTATAAACGATATTTCCTTCCATCATGCCGGACATATCAATGGCTATTTTGTTTGTTGTCCATTCATCCTCGACAAATTTTCCGGCTTCGGGTAGTTTTCCTGCTGCGATAAAATCATCAATGCTCGTATAGTCAGTCTGGCAGGCAGCACCACCATTGGTTTTTATATCATAGCGGTGAATAGCGAAATCCCACTCTTCGGGAATTTGGTCTTCATATTCTTCCCCGATTTGCACGGTGGTAACTTTACGGGCGGACAGGTCGATATATGCCCATTCAGTATATTCAACAGTCTTGACCTGTGAGAATTTATTCTCTTTGATTTCCATTTCGGTTTCTATGGGGTCATCATAGATGTTTTCAAATATTCCATTACAAGCAGAGAGCGACATAGTCGCTCCCAATATTATTGTATATTTGAAAATAGCGTTGCTGCTTTTTCTCATTTCTTTGATTTAAATTGTTTATTCTGCACTTGTTGTATTGCTTCCGGTAAAGACTGCGGTAATTGCCATTGGCATACTGCCCGGTTTGAAGTCAGTATTAATGGTGGCCGTACCGTCTGCTGCGATTGTACCGCTAAGGCTTTCTCCTGTGATAACTTTATCTGTGCTGTCAGTGGATTCATATTCTCCCAGATTGAGTGAGTAGGTTCCGTTTGCTCCGGTCGTTACATTTACTCCGGTGATGGTGAAATTACCTAAACTCATATTACCACCGCCGCCTGACAAGTTGGCGAAGCCACTTAGAGTAATGTCTACCGTAGTGTCCGATGCCCGTTTGATAACAGCCTTACACTCGTTAGTTGAACCGTAGGATGTGCCCATGACAGATATCTCCAATGTACCATTGTAGATACCTGCAATTTCTTTTGCAAGATTTGTATCGTCGTCGTTATCACTGCAAGAAACAAATGTTGTTGAAAGTGACAGTGCCATAAGGGCAACCATCCAAAAGTTTAAGATTTTCATACTTAATTTTGATAGATAATGATTAATTGATTTTTCGGTTGCAAAGTTACAGGGAAGCGTAAAGTGATAAAATACCCAAAAGAAATGAAAAAGAGTTGGGGTGTTAATCATATGTAGGTATTATGAAAAAGTTTGAACCAATTCTTTTGCAGAATGTTTTCTAAATAAAGAATAATAGCTGTATAATATGGAACCTCATCATCATCACGAACATAATCATCGGTTGACATCGCTCAATAAAGCCTTTATTATAGGTATCGCTCTGAATATAGCTTTCGTTATCGTAGAATTCGGAGTCGGTTTTTATTATAATTCTCTTGGTCTGCTTTCCGATGCCGGACATAATCTGGGCGATGTGGCAAGTCTTGTACTCGCCATGCTGGCTTTCCGGCTGGAAAGAGTTCATCCTAATAGCCGTTATACTTATGGGTATAAGAAAAGTACCGTACTTGTCTCTTTATTGAATGCAGTCATACTATTAGTTGCTGTCGGCATTATCATTGCCGAGAGCATAGACAAACTGTTTCATCCGGTTTCCGTCGATGGGTCTGCCATAGCTTGGACGGCGGGAGTAGGGGTGATAATCAATGCGCTCACTGCCTGGCTTTTTATGAAGGACAAAGATAAAGATCTGAATGTGAAAGGAGCTTACCTGCATATGGCAGCCGACGCGCTGGTATCTGTCGGCGTAGTTGTCTCCGGGATTATCATCATGCATACGGGATGGAGTATTATCGACCCGATAATCGGGCTTGCGATAGCCGTTATCATTATTATTTCTACCTGGGGATTGCTTCACGATAGTCTTCGCTTGTCATTGGACGGTGTTCCGGTAGGCATAGATGCACAAAAGATTCAGCAACTGATAATGGAACAACCCGGCGTAGAAAACTGCCATCATTTACATATATGGGCGTTGAGCACAACAGAAACTGCGTTGACTGCCCATATTGTGGTTGATAACATCACACAAATGGAAGAGATAAAACATCACATAAAAGAAGCGCTCGAGGAAGCAGGTATTCATCATGCCACTTTGGAATTTGAAAATGAGAAAGGCACTTGTAAGATGGAATGTTGTGCGGATTAAAATAAAATCCGTACCTTTGCGCCCTTAAAACAAACTAACCTTTATTTTTATGTTTACTGACTTATTACACTCCTCTTATTTCTCCATTTTCCTGATTGTCGCGTTGGGATTTATGCTGGGAAGAATTAAGATTAAGGGGTTATCTCTTGATGTGTCTGCGGTAATCTTTATCGCACTTCTTTTCGGGCATTATGGCGTCATCATTCCCAAAGAATTGGGAAATTTCGGTTTGGTACTTTTTATTTTTACCATCGGTATTCAAGCAGGGCCCGGATTCTTCGATTCTTTCCGTAGCAAGGGAAAGACGTTGATTATCATTACCATTCTCATCATCAGTTCCGCTTGTCTCACGGCAGTAGGACTGAAGTACGCGTTCGACATCGACACACCCAGTGTGGTTGGCCTGATTGCCGGGGCGCTAACCAGTACGCCGGGTTTGGCAGTCGCTATCGACAGCACACATTCACCTTTGGCATCCATTGCTTACGGTATCGCATATCCGTTTGGAGTGATCGGGGTGATTTTGTTTGTCAAACTGCTGCCTAAAATAATGCGGGTGGACTTGGATAAAGAAGCACGCCGTCTGGAGATAGAACGTCGCAGCCAATTCCCGGAGTTGACTACCTGTATCTATCGTATCACCAATGCGAATGTATTCGACCGCAGCCTGATGCAGATTAATGCACGTGGTATGACGGGAGCTGTCATTTCACGACTGAAACATAAGGAAGAAATATCCATTCCTACCGCTTCTACCGTACTATATGAAGGAGACTATATACAGGCGGTAGGCAGCGAAGAATCGCTGAACCAACTCGCAGTGTTGGTAGGCAAACGTGAAGAAGGAGAGCTTCCTCTGGACAAAACACAAGAAATCGAGTCTCTGCTGCTGACTAAAAAAGATATGATAAACAAGCAACTGGGTGACTTGAATTTACAGAAAAACTTCAGTTGTACAGTGACCCGTGTCCGTCGAAGCGGTATCGACTTGTCTCCATCTCCCGATTTAGCTTTGAAGTTCGGTGATAAACTGATGGTAGTCGGTGAGAAAGAAGGGCTTAAAGGCGTGGCCCGTCTGCTGGGAAATAACGCAAAGAAACTATCCGATACGGATTTCTTTCCGATTGCAATGGGTATTGTACTGGGAGTGTTGTTCGGCAAAATAAATATCTCTTTCTCCGAAAGCCTGTCATTCTCGCCGGGATTGACCGGGGGAGTTCTGATGGTAGCTCTTGTATTGAGTGCTGTCGGTAAGACAGGGCCCGTCATTTGGTCAATGTCAGGGCCTGCCAATCAGTTGCTGCGCCAGTTGGGACTGCTTCTTTTCCTTGCTGAAGTAGGAACTTCTGCCGGAAAGAACCTCGTAGCCACTTTTCAGGAAAGCGGATTGCTGATGTTCGGAGTAGGGGCAGCCATTACTTTGGCGCCGATGCTCATTGCAACCCTTGTAGGACGTCTGGTGTTTAAAATCAGTTTGCTCGATTTGCTGGGAACTATTACCGGCGGTATGACAAGTACGCCCGGTCTGGCTGCTGCCGATTCGATGGTGGACAGTAATATCCCCAGTGTGGCCTATGCAACCGTTTATCCGATTGCTATGGTATTCCTGATTCTGTTTATACAGGTGATAGCTTCAGCCGTATATTAACAGTATTCTGTCTGAACATTGATTGTTAAAAAAATAGTTTGTATCTTTGCCGTCCCAAAGCAAAAATGAGGTGAAACGATTGTTATTGAATATTACACGCTATTTCTTGCCGATACTCTTTGTGTCGTATTTGGCAAGTCTTACATTCTTTGCCCACGTGCATGTGGTCAATGGCGTGACAATCGTCCATTCACACCCGTTCAAGAAAGGGGCGGCACATAAGCATTCAACAGTCGAACTGATACATATCCACTTCCTGTCTCATCTGACAGTGGACGGTGCGGCTGTTGTTTTTGCTCTTTCCCTTTTCATCCCATTTTTATTGTGCCTGTTGCTCAAACGTCCGCAGCATACACATTTTCATGCTCCTTATCATGGAGTGACAGCACTCCGCGCTCCGCCTGCCATTCGTTTTTCCGTTATTTGAATGATGACATTCTGCCTTTTAGTAATCAGGCAGGGTATTATCTGTTTTCTCACGTGAATACTTAACGAAGAATGAATTACAAACGAAAAATGAAGAAATACATATTTTCGCTTGTCTGCTTGTGCTGTGCACTGTTGCCTGCCATCGGAGGACAAGCCTACGAACATCCCAATCATCCCGAATTACGTAAGTCGGATGCCAATATTATCGGTCATATCCTTGATAAAAACACGAAAGAACATCTGCCATATATCACAGTGGCACTGAAAGGTACTACCATCGGTACTGTCACCGATGCTACGGGACACTACTTCCTGAAGAATCTTCCCTAAGGAAATTTTGTGCTCGAAGTAAGTTCTGTCGGTTATAAAACCATAAGGCGCAACGTGACGTTGAAAAAAGGACGCACTTTGGAAGAAGATTTTGAAATAGAAGAAGACGCGGTTGCCCTGGATGGTGTCGTTGTATCTGGCAACCGTAATGAAACGACCCGCCGTCTGGCTCCGACACTGGTCAATGTCGTTGATTTGAAAATCTTTGAGAATACGAACTCTACGACTTTGGCTCAAGGACTGAGCTTTCAGCCCGGAGTACGTGTAGAATCCAATTGCCAGAATTGCGGTTTCCAACAGGTGCGTATCAACGGACTGGATGGCCCTTATACACAAATCCTGCTGGATTCACGTCCTATCTTCAGTGCACTCTCCGGAGTATATGGTATTGAACAGATTCCCGCCAGTATGATAGAGCGGGTAGAAGTGATGCGTGGCGGTGGCTCGGCATTGTTCGGTTCGTCTGCCATTGCGGGTACAATCAATATCATTACCAAAGAACCGATTCGCAATTCAGGCATGTTGTCTCATACGATAACGGGAATCGGTGACGGAGACGCGTTCGACAACAGCACTTCCCTGAATGCATCACTTGTGACAGACGACCAGCGTGCCGGACTATATATCTTCGGGCAGAACCGCCATCGTTCCGCCTACGACCACGACGGAGACGGATACTCTGAAATCCCCAAAATACATGGGCAGACAGTCGGCTTCCGTTCTTTCCTGAAAACAAGCACTTACTCCAAACTGACTTTTGAATATCACCATATGGAAGAATTCCGCAGAGGAGGAGACTTGTTGAACCGTCCGCCCCACGAAGCGAATGTGGCCGAACAGACCGAACATTCCATCAATGGCGGTGGTGTGAAGTTCGATTATTTCTCACCTAATGAGAAGCATCGTTTCAATGTATTCGCTTCCGCACAGCATATCAATCGTGACAGTTACTATGGTGGCGGACAAGACCTGAATGCTTACGGAAACACCAGTGACCTCAACTGGATGGCAGGCTCACAGTATGTTTACAGCTTCGGCAAATGCATCTTCATGCCTTCCGACCTGACAGCAGGAATAGAATTCAATCAGGACAAACTGGAAGATAACATGTGGGGATACAACCGTACGGTAGACCAAAAAGTAAATATCGGTAGTGCATTCCTTCAGAATGAGTGGAAGAATGAACACTGGGGATTCCTTATCGGTGGTCGTCTGGACAAGCACAACTTGATAGGCCACATTATTTTCAGCCCGCGTGCCAATCTGCGCTACAACCCGACAGAGAATATCAATCTCCGTTTGAGTTATTCATCAGGTTTCCGCGCTCCGCAGGCTTTTGATGAAGATTTGCATGTGGAGAATGTAGGTGGTAATGTGGCAATGGTGAAGCTTGCTGATGATTTGAAAGAAGAAAGGTCACAAAGCCTGAGTGCATCGGCAGATATCTACCATCGTTTTGGCGCATTTCAGGTCAACTTTCTCGTTGAAGGGTTTTATACCAAATTATCCGATGTTTTTGCTCTTACCGATGGGGAAGTAGTTGATGGGATTCTGACACGTACACGCCATAATGCGGCGGGCGCACGGGTAATGGGATTGACACTGGAAGGAAAAATGGCTTACTTGAACAAATTCCAACTTCAGGCAGGAGTTACTTTGCAACAGAGTCATTACAGCGAACCGCATACATGGAACGAAGATGCTCCGGCTGTGAAGAAAATGATGCGTACACCGAATACTTACGGCTATTTTACGGCAACTTATACCCCGATAAAACCGTTATCCATCGCCCTTTCGGGCACCTATACCGGTTCGATGCTAGTCCCTCACGAACCCGTTCCGGGGTTCCTCGAAAATCCGATAACGGTAAATACGAAAGACTTTTTCGACATCGGTCTGAAAGCTGCCTATGACTTCAAACTTTATAAGTCGGTGAACTTGCAGGTGAATGCCGGAATACAGAATATCTTCAACGCCTATCAGAATGATTTCGATAAAGGTGCCGACCGTGATTCGGGATATATCTACGGCCCTTCCTTGCCGAGAAGTTTCTTTGCCGGAGTGAAGATTAGCTATTAGGTTGTTGCTATACGATTTTGCAGGCTTTCAACAAAAGTCCGCATTTTAAAAGAGAAGGCAGTAGCTTCTTATCAACGGGAGGAGTTACTGCCTTTTCATTTATATGGTGAAGCCTGTCAAGAGATGGCGGGATGCGTCAATGATAGGTTATTCTTCTATTTTCCAGTCTCCGATTGTCCGCGTGGAGCTGTCGAAGTTGATGCCGGCTTTCACTACTTTCCGGTGGTCGGCCGCGTATGGAATGGCGTATCCTTTACTGTTTATCTGCGCCAAAGCTTCTTCTGCCGTACCGTCCATTTTGAATTCAAGTACATAAATGGCATCCTGCATTTTAATAACCACGTCCGCCCGTCCGACGGCGCTTTTTACTTCGGTATCCACATACTGCCCCATCAGGCGGAACAGGAGATAGAAAATAGTCTGATAATGCTTTTCTTCTTTGTTGTTCAGGTCGTTCGGGATAGAGGCGAAAAAAGAGCGGGTACGCTCGAGACAAGATTCGAGGTTTCCTTTCATCAAATCGCGTACGAAAGACACTACATAAAAGTTGCTTTCGCGCGTTGGCTGGTAAAGATAAGAAGGAATAAGCGATTCGATAAAGCCGATTCGCACCTCTTCGTTGGGATAGCCCAATGTATAGGTGCGGAAGAAGGCGTCGTAAGACTTGATGGTGAGATAGCCGCTTTGATAAAGCACCGGAATGGGGTCGGTAAGACAATCCGTGGCCTTGTCGAAATCTTCCGGCTTGGCGTCCATACGGTCGAGCAGACGGATGTCGAAGTCCATCTGTTGCAGGAGTTCTATCAGGAAGGTGGGGGTACCGGTAGAAAACC
>ERZ791659.514-NODE-514-length-26740-cov-3.33352_pt1 | contig 26740 bp, 16 predicted proteins | sample MGYA00510053_ERZ791659 | MGnify/ENA primary metagenome ERZ791659 (study PRJEB30046, sample SAMN00715192) | human gut metagenome | study: EMG produced TPA metagenomics assembly of the A metagenome-wide association study of gut microbiota in type 2... | reverse complement strand
TACGGTGATAGCTGCGATTTTCAAACCTTTTTTCATTTGCTTCTATTTTAAGAGTCTGATAATATGCAAGGAGCAAAACTAATAAAATTTTTTGATAATAAGGGATAAAAGTGTTTTTTTTAGGGATTCTTATTTTTAAATTAGCAGAATCCAAAGTACGGGATTGTGTTAGGGACGGTTGAGGATAGAGAGTAGGGGATGATAACTTAATCTGTAAATATATTTGTGTGTAGCTCTCCAAAGTAGACAATGGCTCTCCAAGGCGTTGTAAGTGGGGGATTCGTTCCTCGGTGAGCAACAACCTTTTCCTCGGTGGGGAACGGGGCTTTCCTCGGTGAAGAACGATGTGTTGGTCGGTGGGGACGAAAACGGTCGGTTTCCGTCTTTTTCTTTTATATAGATTTATTACTTTCTCTTTTTCTTCAGTTCCTCTGCGATTCTCCATTGTAACGCAGCTTCCACTTCCTTTCCTGCTTTCAGCAAAGCGTCACCAAATAGTTCATGTGCACCGGCATGCTCCGGTTTCAAGCTTGTCGCTTTATCCAGGTCGGTAATGGCCCCTTCCGTATCTTCTGTTTTTAGTCGAAGTTTTCCCCGGTTATAAACAGCTTTGAAGTTTGCCGGATGAAGATTTACAGCCGTATTGAAGCAGTTCTCCGCATCAAAATACTCTTTGTTGTTAAAGAGCGTGATACCTTTTCGTATCCAGGCATCCACGTAGTTCGGGTCGAGACTGAGCGCCTTGTCATAGTTGGCAAGGGCGGCACGTGCGTCATGTGCCTGAGTGATACACTCATTGCCCATTAACAGATACTCATGTGCGTATTGGCGCAGACGTTCCTGCTGTTCCTTCATCTGTTCCTTGAGCTTTTTATTCTGTTCTTTCAAGGTGTTGATGACACCGAGTTTCCGGCGGATGAAGCGGCGCGGGACAGGCTTTTCTATATCATAGCGGGAATGAATGGCACGGAAAAATTGTTCCAGACACTCTTCCATATCCCCTTTGTCGAAAGCACGTGCGGCTGCGGCATATTGTACATCTGCCTGTGCTTGTTTCAATGCCTTGTCAATGGCTTGTCGGTTATTGAAACGTCCCGCAAAGTTCACAATCTCGGGACGGACGAAAACATCTGCCCTGTTAATCGGTTTCTTGAGTTGGATACCATCCAGTGATGTACAACGGCTGAGTGCGACATACGCTTGTCCACCGGCGAATACTCCGCCTGTGAAGTCAATGACTACTCGGCTGAAAGTCAGTCCCTGGCTCTTGTGAACAGTAATAGCCCAAGCCAACCGGATAGGATATTGCGTGAAACTACCCAGTACTTCTTCCTCAATCTCTTTCGTCTTTTCGTTGTAACGATAGCGGATATTGCGCCATGAATCCCGTTTCACGTCACATTCTTTTCCGTCATCAGTGATAACGTATATCGTTTCCTCTTCCTCATCAATGCCGGCAATGACACCAATCGTACCATTCACCCAACGACGGTCAAAGTCGTTCTTGATAAAGATAATCTGTGCACCGGGTTTTAATACAAGCTCTTGTGAGGTAGGTAGACTACTTTCGGGAAAGTCTCCTTCGATTACTCCTTCAAAAGTAATCGGTTCTCCCGGAAGTTCGGCCAGTTTCTTCTCATTGATTGAATCTACCGTATCCCTTCGGGTAGCAAGCGTGATATACATATCCGCTTCCGATTCTTCAATCTGACTTCCATATCGGGTATTCAACAGTTGCAAATCCGCAGCTCCGGCAGTATTAGTACGAATGTGGTCAAGGACACCGACAAAAACAGGGTCAGTCTGCCGATAAACCTTTTGTAGTTCGATAGACACCAAATCTATCTGACCGAATACCCGTGCAGAGAAAAAGTAGGGAGTAGGGTAGAATCGGTTTAATATTTCCCGCTCATCGTTCTTCACGACAGGTTCCAACTGGAAGACATCGCCTACCAATAACAACTGTTTTCCACCAAAAGGCTCACGTAAGTTATGGGAATATACGCGCAGGATACGGTCGATGGCATCAATAATATCCGCCCGCACCATTGAAATCTCGTCAATAATCACCAGTTCTATCTGTTCCAGTAACTTCCGGTGTGGTTTGGTATATTTGAAAAACTCGTGGATGCGTCCCCGTTGCAGGCTGAGGTTCGGGTCGTCCGGCAATAGCGGATAAAAGGGAAGTTTAAAGAAACTATGCATCGTGCTTCCCCCGGCATTGATTGCGGCAATACCCGTCGGAGCAAGTACGACATGTTTCTTTTTCGTATTCTCGCAGACGTAACGCAGGAATGTAGATTTCCCTGTCCCCGCCTTTCCGGTCAGAAAGACCGACTGGCGTGTATATTGAATCAAGTTCAGGGCATCCTGAAACTCAGCGTTGTTAGTGTCTACGCTCATTCTTGTAAGTATAGTAAATCCTTTTTATTCAATGATTCCGAAATGTTTCATCGCTTTGCTGATTCCGTCCTCGTCAATGGGAGCCGTCACGTACTCGGCGGCAGCTTTTACATCATCCTTTGCCTGTCCCATAGCTACTCCGATAGCGGCATGGCGAAGCATACTGATGTCGTTTCCACCATCTCCGAATGACATCGTATCTTCCAACTTAATATCAAAGTAACGGATGATTTCATCAATCCCCTTTTGCTTTGTATCTCCTTTGGCAGTGACGTCGGCAAATGACGGATACCAGCGCCCTATCTCACAAGTCGGGATAGACGGGCGGATTTCTTTTTCTTCTTCCTCTGTGATAAAAGGTGTCATTTGTATAATCTCCCTGCTTGTCGCTTCTTCAAAAGAAACAGTCGGGATTACATTCACGTGCAGAAAATCATAGAATATCTTTTTCACCATCTCATCCGGCTGGCAAACAGATATATTATGTTCCTCTACAAAGATACAAGGTACCCCCTTCTTCTCGCAGAAAGCACCCATTGCTTTTACTTCTTTTTGAGGGATGGCACTTTTATAAATAACTTGCTCTCCGACAAAACAATAAGCCCCGTTCATGGTAATGTATCCATCTATGAGATTCCGGTCTTGTAGTTCGGAAAGGTTGTTGATAATGGCTTTCGGGCGTCCGGTAGCGATGAATATTTTATGCCCTTTTGCGTGGGCGGCTTCCAATGCCTCAATAGTAGAAGTCGGGATGCGGTGAGTCTCAAAACTGACCAGCGTTCCGTCTATATCAAAAAATAATGCTTTCGTCATAAATTCCTTTTTGAATTGAATACAAAAGTACTATTTTTCTATGTAAATAGCAATTAGGATACTTCTCTTATGCTTTTTTAGTCTTACACATACAGAAGAGGTAATTCTTCTTTTCTCCTACGGTCGCCTGAATGATAGAACTAATATTATTCTTCAAACGGATTTTCCTTGTATTTCTCCCCATAAAGTTGCTGATATTCTTTTTGGAAGCGCTCATAAACGCTTTGTGCATATACTTTCTGTCCAAGTTTTTTAAGTGCCTTTATTTTGAACATCAGTGCGGTTTCGCTCATTCCGTCGAATGAGAAAAGTATATCAGCCAGTACAATCACCTTTCTGGGTTCATTATTCGTTTCTATGATAGGAAGCAGTTTCTCTATGATACGGATAAAAAGCTCATCATGATTTATCTTGATATAACCAAACCACTCGTAGTGTACAAAAGCTGGCAATAAAGTACCTCTTTGTAGCAAGCCGGTAAGCTGTTTCACTTCTTTTTCTTGAGGTGAAGCAACCTGCTGCAGCGTTTTTGCTATACTCAAGGCTTTGAGATAATCACAATAAAAATTATCTCCATACACTATCTTCCATTTGTCGTTTGAGAAAACAAGTTCCACTCCTTCCAAGTCAGTTAGGATATTTCGTAGATGATTAATTGTGACGTTACGTATATTTTTGGCGGAGGTTGTCGTTTTTTCCGGCCAGAGTTGAGCGGACAGCTTGTTAGTACTAATACCCTCCTGACCGTCGTACGAATGAAGCAGTACTAGAACAAACATTTGCTTAATTTTAGGTCCAAAGCGGTAAGCAATCTCATTACCCTTGGCATCGAACACTTGGAAATCTCCCAACAAATAGATGGCATTGATTTTTATTGGAGTACTGACCGGTGCATCTATTGGTAATTGGGGAGTATTGCTAGCACTTACCTTATCGGCAGATGTCTCATCTTCAGGAATGCTCTGTGTCACTACCTCTTTTTTATTTCTTCTTTTTATATAATAGTGGCCCACACTAAGAATCAGAAAGAAGGCAATTCCTCCGATAATGCAATAAAGGTAAGCCCGGCTTGTATCATTATCATCGTCTGCATTCCATTTTTTAAGCTCCTGATAAGTAATAGGAGGAGCGTTCAACTTATAGACACTAATCTTCGCTTTTGGATTATTATCTTCGCTATACCGGATGATGGCATATAATTCATTGTCTTTCGGATTATTAAACAGGTATGCCGTTGACAGAATACAGTTCGTTTGAAAAACGATCTCGTTGGAGACAATGGCATGTTCCCCTGTCTTCACGTCAAACCGATGCAAAGAGGCATTCGTTGTTTTCCGGTCTATGCACAAAAGATAGATACACCCCTTTTTACTGTCGAACACAAGTCCGCGGGTCGGAATAAAGTAATTGTCGGGAAACGCTCTGCTCCACAACTTTTTGACGATATGCTTGGAAGTATCAAACAGATACAGGTCACAGAAGAAATCCTTGCCAAGCTCCTGTTTGCCCGTCTCGTTGCCCACTCCTCCGAATACAAAAAAACTTCCCTTTACAGGACCTTTACCTGCTACGGTGTGCATACGGGGATAAATGACATCGCCCGTAAATTGTATCTCTTTCCATGCTCCATGGTCGAAGTCATACTGATAAGTCAGGTTTGAATACTGATAGTTGCCATACCCGCCGAAAATATAGAGCGATTGACTTGCCTGATCGAAAAAGTAAGCATGATGGTGCAACGGATTGGAGAATTGAGGAGAAACGATACGGGTGGGCAGATCCTTATCCGAAATAGTGGAGAAGAAAGGACCGGTTTGTCCGCCAATATCCGCTAAGTTATAGAAATAAGTCTCCTGCTTATCCGGGTTATAAATAGCCTCGCCCGAATATCCCGTTTGCGTGCCCACCGTTTCTTTGAGGTATTCGGTCAGTTTCAGCGTGTTGATGTCGAACTTACTTATATTATTATCACCTACAACTAATATCTGCCGGCCCGGTTCGTCAAACGCTATTCCGGCAGCCGCCGAACTGGTGAACGTACCTATTTCCTGCCAGAAGAACTGTTTGTTAATCTGCCACGTGGGATTGACCACTGTTCCGTGCAACTTGTTACCTGCCTCATGCACCAGCTTTCCATCCGACTCCGTGAGTGGGAACAAGAAAGAATGAGAAGCCTCATCCCGCACCATGATATTTTTAATCACCATGACAGGCACTTCCGGAATCGCCTTGATATTGGCACCGAAGATAATATTCGCCTTAGACGGATTCGGAATAGTAATACCATCGAGCGAATATTTCTGCCCGTCGATAGTCACTTCCGCTTTCTGGTGCTGAAAGTCCAGCCGCGTTTCTACATGCAGCCATTTGCGTGCACCGATAGCTTGAGGCGAGACGGGGATTTCGAGAAATTGCTTTTTATCCGTAAGGCTGTTGATGACGAACGATGAACTGCTTTTATCGCGACCGATATAAGCAAAACTATATGGTGCGGCCTTATCCTCATACACCCATATCTGTCCGAAACTCTCATGGCTATGGATGGATAAATCGAAAGAGAGCGTTACAGAATTGGTGAATGAAATATCGTTCCCACTGAATAAGTCTAAATAAGTCTGGGGAGTCTCTCTTGAAAAGAGCAGTCCTGCCCCTTTTAGCGGTTGAAAAGAAAGAGTAAATATGGCAATGAATATAAAAAACTGGTATGTTCTCTGCATAATCAAACGACGTTTTAGAAATGCGTTTCAATGCAAAGTTAGAAATTTCCCTCATGTATTCCTAATAATTCAGTTTAATTCTCTTGGGTGATTGCCTGACATCTACCTTTTTATGGAGTGATTAATGAAATAAAAAGCGCACTAATCCGAAAATTAACCCCCTTTTTTTTGCTTTGAACCTATTTTTGTGTCATCGAATTGATGAACCTATATAATACTAATTAGAACATGATGCCTATTTCTTCTGACATTGCTTTCCGCCATTCCCTTTGCCGTCCGTTCATGCTGCTTTTGGCATGTGTCCTGTCGTTGGCTGTATGGCCTCCGCTCCGGGCGCAGGAAAAACCGGTAGGGAAACACATTGGCTACAACCGCTATGGCAATCGCCTCTATCAGGTAGGAGGCCAGATAGATGTCTATCCCCGGAAACAATTGACCAAACTGTATTCCGGTCAATTTCCCGCAGATGCCTTTGTGCCTTGGAGCAAGACAATTTACGACCATAAGTTCGAGATTGACGAGCAAAAGGTACGGACTAAACATTTCGTCTACCGTTCACACGAGGGATACGATCTGGAAATGTATATCGACCTCCCTGCTTCAGGTTCCGGCTTCCCGGTACTTTTTCATATCTTCGGTGGCGGATGGACTTCCGGCACGCCCGAACGGGTGGAAGTCATTTCTAAATATCTGGCTTCTCTTGGGATAGCAGGAGTGCGGGTGGGACATTCGTTGTCCACTCATCCGGGTGCCACCATCGCACGCGCTTTTGATGATATCAACTACGCCCGGCAATATGTCTTTCGGCGTGCCGTCGAGTGTCGGATAGATACTACCCGCTACGGATATGTGGGAGGCAGTTCGGGCGCGCACCTGTCGGCCGTATCCGCATTGCGCGATCCTGGGACTAAAGTGTTGGTCGGTTTTGCCGGCGTATACGATTACAATATGTTTGGTGGTGACGATAAACCCTATTTCGCACCCAACACCGCCGAGTTCAAACGTGAAATATCACCCGCGTCCATGATTCCGGTTTCAAGCCCGGCTGTTTTTCTCGGACATGGGTTAGGCGATTTTCTTGTGGGATATGTGCAAAGTACTAACTTTGCTTCCTGGCTTGCTAAACAGGGCCTTGAAGTCGAACTTCACCTTTATCCTTATTATTCCCATGCATTCAATCATCCCGGAATTACAGATATGTTTCCTAAACTGATGGATGAAGTGGAACATTTCCTGCAAATTCATCTATGAACGGAACTTCGATACCGTTCGTTGGCAGATGAACACATTTGCACGAAAAAAGCCCTTTTCGGGTAGGATTAATAAAATAAAAGTGGGAGGTAACCTATAAATTAACCCATATATTATAGGCTCCCGGATATCTTTGTCTATATAAACTAATGCCACGATGAAAAAGAAAAATCTAATTAAAACACTCTTCTTAATAGGAATGCTGCTGGGAGGAACCATCTCACCGGTAGTGGCTTCCTCTTCACCGGATAACTGGTGGCCTGTTCAGAAAAGGCCCGGTTACATCTTGAAATGTACACTGTCCCGACCCGGTGATATCCGTGAGATGAATGTTGCCCAATCCTTATGCGGACTTGCTGCGCAAGCTGTAAACGAGGGTATCGGCAACGAGGGACTTTGGGTTGAGAATCGTACACCGGATTATCAGTTGTATTATAAAGCCTGGCTGAAACGCCTCAAAGTAAAGGAACGGGGTGCCCTGAATACCTGGGAAGTCGTGAAACGCTTTCAAAAGCAAGGCTATATAAAAGGTTACATCCTATATGATTATAATCGGAAAGACAACTCCATCAGTCTGGCAACCGCACAGGCCGGCATCCTGAAAGGAATTCTGGTAGATATAACGCTGGAAGAACAGGCAAAAGCGTCTGGCTTGCAGAAATTGTATGACGCCAGCAAGGAGAATCTGACCCGGTCCTGGTTTGACGAACACAAATCCCGGATGAACAATAACTTCATTGTCCTGACCAATCCGTCGATAGCCAACAATCGTGATTATGCCATTGCCCATAAGGGAATGGTTTATTACGGCGTGGACGAATTGCTGGATACTATACTGGAGTGGGTACGCCCCTTGTCACCGGTGATAGGCTGGAATAGCGGGCCGGAATTTCAGCACATCGCCCCCTGTTCCTACTGGGGATTAATTAATACAGCTTCCGACTGGTGCATGAATCTGCCCATGCTCTCCATCACCGGCAATGAAAAAATAAAAAAGATTAAAACTGTTAATCCGGCCCGGATAAATTGGGAATCTGATGCAATTTATCATTCCTTTGTGATGAGCGACGGAGATAATATGCAGTGGACATTGGGTAGTTTTATCAATAATCCTGACTTTTGGAGCAACGAACATAATGGCAAGATTCCTATGTCATTCACCACGTGTATGGTCAACCTGTCAATGGCTGCTCCCGATGTGCTTAATGTACTGATGAACAGTCAGCCACGAAACGTATCGCTTGCCGAATATGGTGGCGGATACTATTACCCCGACCTTTTTGCTTCAAAGCGCGCCGACAGAGAGGGACTGTTGCGGAGTTTTGCCCGTATCGTGAATGTACACATGCAAAAGATGGGTATCAAAGCATTTGGTTTCATTTGCCATAAGATAGATTCGAAAGAAGCCCTGGATGCATATCGTGTCTTTGCCGAAGAATTGGAGGGAATAGCCGGAATGCTTGCCGTGCAGTATTCTCCCTATAATGGCGGATACGGTAAAGTGTTTTGGGTGAAAGACCGGAAAGGGAACGATATTCCGGTTATTTCCGCACGCGGACAGATATGGGCTAACCAGGAAAAAGAAAAGTCCGGTACTCCCTCGCAGATTGCAGCAGTAATTAATGAAGATGCGACGAATAAAATTCCCGAGGGCGAGATAGCGTGGACCATTGTTCATGCCTGGTCGCGCTTTGAGAAAGAGTCGAAAGACAGTATTGTCAGTGCGCCGCAGAACAGCCGTTCGCCGAGAGGAGTGACTCCCGTGTACTGGTGTAAGCAGTTGCTGGACAAAAAGGTACAGGTAGTGCCGGTAGATGAGTTGCTTTGGCGGTTAAGAATCAAACACGTCAATAGAGATTCTGCCATAAATTCTAATTGAAAAACATTAAAGTATACACATATATGGAAATTAACAGACGAGATTTCATTACTAAAGTGTCTGCTATTGCAGCATTGAGTGTCCTGCCTTTGTCATTTGTAGCCGCTATGGGCAATGAGAAGGTAGAGAAGGCCAAGCCAAAGTATCCAACATTGAAATGTGATGTGGTGGTAGTCGGAGCCGGTCCCGGTGGAGTACCTGCTGCCATTGCGGCAGCCCGTCAGGGAGCTAAAGTAATATTGCTGGAAGAGGATAATATGCCTGGAGGAGCCCCGGTCGATATGTATGTTCCCTTTATATGCGGTGGTCCCAGGGTGGGAGTGTTTCAGGAGATGATTCAGGTATTGAATGCAAAACACACCATTGGCGGGCGTACTGCTGAGACGTTTGGAAAAACAGGCAGTGACGGAAAGAATCACTGGTGGATGCCCGGTTCTTATGCGGAAGTGATTTATCAGCTTCTCGAAAAAGAAGAAAACATCACGCTGATGTGCGCAGCACCCGTTGTAGGAGTAAAGCTCAAGACCTCCGGCAACAGAAACCAGGTGACCGGAGTGCGCATCATGCGTAATGGCGATTATCAGGATATTGATGCGGCAGTTACCATAGATGCCACCGGCAACGGACTGATTGCCGATATGGCAGGATGCGAATATATGTTTGGCAGCGAAGCCAAGAGCGATTACAACGAGCCCGTAGGCATCGAAGTGGCCGATGGTAAGGTGCAGCCTTGTACCTGGATGCTGATTAGTGAAAGAATCAAGCGCAATGCCATACTACCTATTGATAAACTGAAAGGCAGCAGTGCTGTGGAAGATAACCTGAATCGTTGGGTGAAAGCCGACGATAAGGAGGATATGATCCGGAGAGACGCCGGCATCTATCTGCACTGGGGACGGACTGTATATTGCAAGGATACCCGTGATCCTCTGTTGCTGGCACAAGCCCAGCAGGAAGCATTGGAACGCCTGCAGGAAAACCTCGAAATCTGGCACGAAGCCGGATACGCAGTACATCTGGCTCCAAAGCTGGGCGTGCGCGAAGTGCGCCGCATCAAAGGCGAGTACGTGCTTACAGCCAACGATCTCATTGCCGGAACGATGCATGATGACGTGATAGCCCACGCACACTATTCGTTCGATGTATGGGGAATGAAAATTCCTGAAGAGATGAAACATATCGGCCCTTATGGCATCCCCTATCGCAGTATTCTGCCAACCAAGACCGAGGGGTTGCTCACTGCCGGACGTATTATCAGTGCGACACGCATTGCTCACAGTTCTCTTAGAGTGCAGCCTATTTGTTCCAACATCGGAATGGCAGCAGGTACGGCAGCAGCTATGTCCGCCTTGAATCAAACCGGACTTCGTTCCATAGATATCAAACAACTACAAGACCGACTTGCCTCAATGGGGCTTTTCGATGGTTTAAAAAAGAAATAAGCGTACGACTATGACAATGAATAGAAGACAGTTTTTGAAGAACATGGGAATAGGCGCTGCTGGTGCAGCTTTGCCCGGAGTCTCCATGTTTGCCGCGAATGAAGCGATGAATCCCCAAGATAAATCCCTGTTTAAATTGCCCGAATTGCATTGCGATGTAATCGTAGTGGGTGCCGGACCGGCAGGTATACCTGCTGCCGTTGCCGCTGCCAGAGAGGGAGCCAAGGTGATTTTACTGGAAGAAGATATGATGCCCGGAGGAGCTCCGGTGGATATGTATGTCACATATATGTGCGGTGCACCCCGTGTCGGTGTATTTATCGATATGGTGCGCGAACTGAACCAGAAACATTCACTAAGCATTACCCCCAGCAGCACGTTCGGACAATGGGCATGGGATAATAAGCAGCATTGGTGGTTGCCGTCGTCATTTGCGCAAGTCGTTTACGGCATTATGAAAGCGGAAAAGAACATCACGTTGATGTGTGGTTCGCCGGTTGTGGATGCAGTGGTTGAGACAAAAGGCAACAGAAACAGAGTGACCGGCGTCTGCGTGATGCGTCAAGGGATGTTGCAGAAAGTCTCCGCACCGGTTACCATCGACGCCACCGGTACCGGACTTCTGGCAGCCAAAGCCGGTTGTGAATACTTCTACGGCAGTGACGCCCGCAAGGACTTCAACGAAAGTATCGGACTTGAAAAGAGCGATGGTAGAGTGCAGCCATGTACCATGATGTACATCAGCCAACGCACCCGCAGTGACGCGGAATTTCCCCGCCACATATTCAAGACCGGTGTACTCGACCACGACCAGGAAAAGTGGGTAACCCAGCAGACGGAAGAGGAATTCCGGAAGATAGACTCCGGCATATACCTCCACTGGGGAGCAACGGTAGAGTGTACTGACACTACCGACCCGGTATTGGTAGCCGACGCGCATCGTCGTGCCATGAAAAAGCTGGAACCGCAATTCGAAGCCCTCAACCGGGCCGGATACGTCACCCATGTAGCCCCGAAAATAGGAATCAGAGAATGCCGTCGTATCAAGGGAGAATATGTGTTGACAGTAGATGATGTACTGAAAGGAGTGATGCACGATGATAAGATTGCTGATGCCTGGTACTCGTTAGACCCGTGGGGAATGAATGTAGACCCCAAAATAAAGAACAGCGTAGGACCTTACGGCATCCCGTACCGCAGCTTGATTCCCGTCAATACCGAAGGATTGCTGACAGCCGGGCGTATCATTAGCGGAACCCGTCTGGCAATGAGTTCTTACCGGGTGCAACCGATATGTGCAACCATTGGCGAAGCAGCCGGTACGGCAGCAGCGATGGCAGCTTTACAGAAGACGAGTGTGCGCAATCTCGATGTACGCCGCTTGCAGAACCGCTTGGACGAGAAAGGTCTGTTCGAGTGGTATCGTCATGTGAATATGAATGTGAATAATAAACCATGGAAAAAATAAGAATAAGTATGAACCGTATATTTCTTTTGATATTAGTATCAATTTTCACAGTCTCCACAGCCAGTGCTCAAACCTCTTTCCTGAAGAAACTCAAAAAAGGTGAAAAACAGACTGTTGTGTTCTACGGTGCCAGTGCAGCCATCAATACCTCCAACCGGGTTTGGGTGGACCAGCTTCGTACCAGACTCGAACGTAGATTCCCCGAAAAGATAACGTTCTACAACTGCTCGAAGTCGGGAATCGGCTCTTTCTGGGCAACGGAAAACTTCAAGGACTCCGTATTGAGCCGCAAACCCGATTTGCTGATATTCGGCTTTTCGGAGAATGATGCCGTGACCCGTTTCAATAATGCTCCCTGGTATTCGGGAAAGTGTGCGGAATATATGGTTGACAATCTGCGGGCGCAGAATCCCGATGCCACCATCGTATTGTATATTCTTTCCGAACGTCCGTTGGGACAATCGGCGGAGACTCGTCCCGAACTGGCTGCATTCAATGCTTCATGTCGCGAAGCTGCCAAGAAGAAAGGTATCATTCTGGTCGATTACTCGGTAGAGTTTAACAAGATCTACGATGCCGGAGGAGAAGAAGCATTAAAGCCATATCAGCGTGACGGTATTTTGCCTACCCGCAAAGCGGCTCAAGAAATTCTTGTACCGATGATGTGGGAGGCGATATTGGGACGTGACAGTACAAAGAAGTGATTCATCAGTTGAAAACATCCTATACAGATGCGTAAATTAAAGAATATGTGGATTGTTGCCTGTCTTTTGCAGGTAAGTGTAGTCTGGGCCGAAAAAGCACCGGTCGATTATGTGAATCCGTTGATGGGAACCCTGTCCGATTTTAAACTCTCTGCCGGCAACACATATCCGGCAGTGGCCATGCCATGGGGCATGAATTTCTGGGTACCACAGACCGGAAAGATGGGAGATGGCTGGCAGTATAAATATGACCAGTACCAGATTCGAGGCTTCAAACAGACCCATCAACCCAGTCCGTGGATTAACGATTACGGGCAGTTCTCACTCATGCCTGTCATTGGGAGTAAAATAACCGAAGAAGAGCGGGCAAGCTGGTTCTCTCACAAAGCCGAGACGGTGACGCCTTATTATTATGGAGTATACTTGGCCGACTATGATATTAGAACAGAGTTGGTTCCTACGGAGCGGGCGGTGCACTTTCGTTTCACGTTCCCACAGTCGGACTCTGCTGCTGTGGTGATTGATGCGTTCGACAAGGGATCGTATATACGTGTCGTTCCCGAAGAGAATAAGATTATAGGATATACCACCCGCAATAGTGGTGGCGTACCGGATAATTTCAAGAACTATTTTGTGATTTACTTCGATAAGCAACCCGTTTCATTCTCCGTGTGGAACAATGGAAAAACCGTTGCCGGACAGGAGCTGGAAAGCAATCATGTAGGTGCTGTTGTTCGCTTTTCCACCCAACGGGGAGAACAGGTGCAAGCACGGGTGGCTTCCTCTTTCATCAGTTTCGAACAAGCCGAGTTGAACCTGAAAGAACTAGGCGGCAGAAGTCTGGAACAACTGAAAGACGATGGAGAGAAAAAATGGAATGATGTATTGGGACGCATCGCTATTGATGCCGACGAAGATCAGAAACAGGTGTTCTATTCATGTCTTTACCGTTCCGTACTTTTCCCCCGTATGTTCTTCGAAATGGATTCAGCCGGAAAGCCGGTTCACTATAGCCCTTACAACGGCAAAGTATTGCCCGGATATATGTTTACCGATACAGGCTTCTGGGATACATTCCGTTGTTTGTTCCCGTTGCTGAATCTGGTATATCCGTCCGTCAATCAACAGATGCAGGAGGGATTGCTGAATACGTACAAAGAAAGCGGATTCCTGCCGGAATGGGCTTCGCCGGGACATCGTGATTGCATGGTGGGCAACAACTCGGCTTCCGTGGTAGCCGATGGCATACTGAAGGGTGTGACGCCGAAAAAATTATGGTCGGGATTGTACGACGCAATGGTGAAAAGTGCCAATAGTGAGCATCCTACCAGTACTTCGACAGGACGTCTGGGGTATGAATATTATAACAAACTGGGCTACGTTCCTTACAACGTAGGCATCAAAGAAAATGCAGCCCGCACGCTGGAATATGCATACAATGACTGGTGCATCTGGCAGATTGCTAAATTGTTGGACCGTCCCCAAGCAGAACAGGAGTTATATCGCCAGCGTAGCATGAACTACAAGAACCTGTACGATGCTTCTCATAAGTTGATGCGCGGGAAGAATGAAGACGGAACATTCCAGGCTCCATTCAATCCATTCAAGTGGGGAGATGCGTTTACGGAAGGAAACAGCTGGCATTACTCCTGGTCTGTGTTTCATGACGTGGAGGGACTCATTCATTTGATGGATGGCAAGAAATCCTTTACTGGTATGTTGGACTCTGTGTTTTCCCTGCCACCGGTATTTGACGACAGCTATTATGGCTTCGTGATACACGAAATTCGTGAAATGCAGATTATGGATATGGGCAACTATGCGCATGGCAACCAGCCCATCCAGCACATGATTTATCTGTATAACTATGCACAGGAACCCTGGAAAACCCAGTATTGGCTACGCGAAGTGATGAACCGGATGTATAAACCTACTCCCGACGGATATTGCGGAGACGAGGACAACGGACAGACTTCGGCCTGGTACGTATTCTCTGCCCTGGGCTTTTATCCGGTATGTCCCGGAAGCGGACAATATGTGGTCGGAACTCCTTTGGTACGCAAAGCCGTCATTACATTGGAGAACGGGAACAAGATAACTATACAAGCAGAAAACAACAATAAGAACAATCGCTATATACAGCGAATGATGATGAACGGGAAAGATTATACCCGTAACTACCTGAAACATGATGATTTGAAAAAAGGCGGTAGCTTGAACTTCAAGATGGGGGATAAGCCCAACAAAAAGCGTGGCATAATGCCTCAAGATGCTCCTTATTCAATGTCCGGTCAACAGAAATAATCAGGTGGCTGATCGTCTCATATATTAATTGAACACTATAATTGAATACTATGAGAATGAAAAACTTTATCTATGTCATGGGGCTTACCCTAGTGGCGGTTTTCTGCTCTTGCGAAAAACAGGGAGAGCAGGGACAGGAAACAGAGCAGGGAAAAGAACAAGGGCAGGGAGAGAAGCCGGAACCGGAACTACCTGAAGAACCTCCTTTGGTTGAAAACTGGGATTTGATTGAAATCACGCGCGCCGAAGTGGGGAACAGCAATTATGAAGAACTGCTCTATCTGGCTTCGCTTGCCGGACTTGTGAATCGCAGCAGCCCCGAAATCTTTCTTCACTCCGGTCAGGCATACGCCAAATGGATGAACGAAATGAAAGCCTCCGGTTATACCTTTACGAAGAAAAGCCTGTCGGAGATAACTTCTTTGTTCCTGAACAGAGCGAAAGGGTATGTATTGGTGGATGATAAATTGGAGAAAACATACATTGCTGCAAGCCTTGCAGGAGTGCTTGATGCTGTGATACTGACAACGGATCTGGCCTCTAAAGCTCCTTATAACAGTCTGCAGAAACTGGCCGACGTGAGGGATAAGGATGAGGCTTGGCTGGCTGACTATATAAAACAACATTCTTCACAATTCAACTTGAATGCGATTGTGAACAATGCTTCTTTCCCGTGGACAATGGTCGATTTTGCCATAGCGAACCGATATCCCTGGTGTAGCAATGCCAAAAGTGACGGTACTGTGTTGCAAAAGCTTTATTATATGTTGAAACCCAATTCGCCTCATTATGGTTGGGGAGTACCCTATAATCTTGAACACATGGATGTGCGGTTCGGATGCGAACATAATGGAGTATATACCGTGCCGGGTATCAACACCATGAGCCTTTCCATCCTGTCATCCAAACAGTTGAAACCGTATGACCGACCGGCTTCGCCTGTGGAAGTCCCGGCACGAACGGGCGTGCATTATGCCACGATCGTATTCAGTGACGGAGACAATACGTCCTATATGCTCGATTTGTTTTCCCGGAATACCTATATCTCGCATCCGCGTGTGCATGAGATTCCGCTTACTTGGATGTATCCCCCGACTCTGCGCACCAATATGGTTCCGGTGCACAACTGGTATCAGAAAAATCTGCCGGCAACCAATTGTTATGTCGGAGCATTGTCCGGTGCGGGTTATACATTCCCGTCTCATCATGAGTTTGTAGCCGACTATTTCCGTATGACGAATGGAATGTTGAAAGATTGCGGAATGCAGTATATGGTACTGATGGACGATGCGGAACTATTCACCGGTTCGTATGCCGGTTCGTATGAAACATTTATGAAGCGGCACACCGGCAACTTGCCCGATATGAAAGGATTCTTGTATATGAACTATCTGGGATATGCCAAATGGCAGGGCGCTTATTTCTTTGCAGGAGATGCACCGGTCGTTTCGTTCCGCTATTTCATGAAGAATGATGATAAGTTTACGGAACCTCATACTCCCGAAACCATCGCTGCGGCTTTGAACTCGGCTCCGCGTGACATTAACAGTATAGATGCCTATTCGGCAATCGTGGTACACGTCAATGCTCCGTCCAGTTACACGGTGGAAGATATGCTTGCATTTAAAAACTTATTAAACGAAAATATAGTATTGGTGAATACGGAACAGTTCCTCGAACTTATCAGGAAGAATGTGAAAGGCAATCGAGGTTAATCCCTCTTTTAACATAGCGGTTAATGCTTTTTTGAGGGTGTTAATCCACGGATTAACCCTAGTTCTAATCATCTCACCCATATATTTGAGAAAAAACAGTATTCTTTTAGTAACCTAAAAAATTAATACCCAATGAAACAATTCTATTCATTATGTATGATTATGCTCCTGGCATCTGTTCTGGCAATAGATGTTATGGGACAAAAAACGACTCTGACTGTTACCGGTAAAGTAACGGATCTGGAGGGAGACCCACTGTCGGGAGTCTCGGTCGTTGTGCAGGGAACAACGCGCGGCACGATTACCAATATCGATGGAGCATACTCTATAAATGTACCGTCGAAACAGTCGGTGCTTGTTTTCTCGATGATTAGTATGAAAACTGTCGAACATCGCGTAGGCAATAGTACACAGATCAATATTATTATGGAAGAGGACGTGATTGGTTTGGGAGACGTAGAAGTGGTAGCCATCGGTTACGGTTCTATGCGCCGCTCGGACTTGACAGGTTCCATATCATCTATTAGTAAGGATGCATTGAGCGAACGTGCCATTACGTCACTCGAAGATGCCATGAGAGGTAAGGCAGCCGGTATGCAGATTGTGCAGAATGACGGTGCTCCCGGTTCCGATTACACCATCCGTATTCGTGGTGCATCGTCCGTTAATGCTTCAAGTGCCCCGATTTTTGTTATCGACGGTGTGATTTGCGAAGATGCTTCTTCTCTGAATCCGGGTGATGTGGCATCCATTGAAATTCTAAAAGATGCTTCCTCAACCGCTATTTATGGTTCGCGTGGTGCGAACGGTGTCATCATGATTACCACACGCCAGGGAACCAATGATGGAAAAACACGGGTGGAGTTGTATGCTAATTTAGGTATACAGCAGGCAGTACGCCAATTTGATATGCTCGATTCTTCGGAATATGCGTTAATGCGTTATAAGACCGGATGGAAATACTACCCCTACGGAACCGATCCGTCGACCATGAGCGATGGCATTGTCTATCGTGACAATCCGAACGGTGACGGTAACTATTGGGTACTTCCCGAAAGTTCAACTTATGCAGACTGGGAGTCGTATGGTGCCCCAGGTAGTACAAATACCGACTGGCAGGACTTGATGTTCCGCGATGCCCTGTATCAGGAATACCGTGTCAACGTTTCAGGTGGTAATAAGAATACCCGCTATTCGATATCCGGAGGCTATCTCAACCAGGAAGGTATCGTTGTTAATTCCGGTTTCGAACGTTTCACGGGAAGAGTTAACCTTGTCCAGAAATTGAGTACTAACGTGACCCTGACCGCCAACATATCAGGTTCAAGAACTAAAAACTCCGGTTTGGCAACCGGCAGTTCCGATGGTCTGATGGTGAAACTATTGCGCCAGTCACCTTTGAACTCAGCCACCTCATCCGGTATTACCGAAGGTACAGGTAGTGAAGAGGGACAAGTGGTTTCCAACCCATACGTACAAGTGCGTGATATTACCAACAATCGCTACAAAGATAATCTGACAGCACGTATGCAAGTTGAATGGAAAATACTTCGCGAACTCTCACTGCGTGTGGCAGGTACGTATGAGGATAACCATCAAAAAACAGATGTGTTTTATCCCGCTAATACCGAACAGGGATTTAAGGCGAACGGACGTGCCATTGTCAGCAATGCCGGAATTAAAAAGCTCTCTGGAGAAGCATTTCTTACCTACACCAATTCTTGGAAAGGCGGACATCGTCTTAATGTATTGGCAGGTAGCACGCTTGAAACCTATAACAATAATACAGTGCGTACTGAAACGCAGAATTTCCCTTCACTCAACTTGGGTGTGAATGGAATGGGGATGGGCGTCACTCCACAGATACCGACATCTTCAATTGTCAAGTGGAATATGGCATCATTCCTTGCACGTGCCGAATACAATTATAAGGAACGTTATCTGCTGACAGCCAGCTATCGTGCCGACGGTTCCTCACGTTTCGGTGCCGGTAATAAATGGGCGGGATTCCCGTCAGTTGGTCTGGCATGGCGTATCAACGAAGAGTCGTTTGTGAAAGACTTGGGAGTCTTCTATAACCTTAAGTTGCGTTTCGGTTATGGTCGCAGTGGTAACACAGCCATTCCTTCTTATCGGAGCCTTTCAACAATCGCTTCTTCATTCTATCCGATGTATGGTTCCGATCTTTCTTACGGTGCCAGCATTGACAGGCCGGCAAACCCGTCATTACGTTGGGAAACAACGGATATGGTCAATCTCGGACTAGATATGTCTTTCTTTAAAAACCGCCTGGCAATGACGGTGGATGTTTATCGCAAAAAGACCACCGACCTGCTGATTGAAAAGAATGCAGCATTGGCTACAGGATACGAAAAGGGATGGGCCAATATCGGAGCAGTCCGCAATCAGGGTATTGAGATTACCTTGGATGCTACCCCTATTCTGACTAAGAAATGGAACTGGACCTTGAATGCCAACATCGGCTTTAACCGTTCGAAAGTGCTTGATATCGGCCCTGGTGATGAAATGGGATTTGACCCGGGAGTTATTCCCGGTTCAGGAAACTTTGTCATGATCCGCAAGAACAAGAGCCTCGGACAATGGTATGGCTATAAGATTGACGGTGTGTATGCTTCACAACACGAAATCAACGAGCAAGGGCTTACCGAAGTGCTCGGTCAGAAGATTGCCAGCATACGTCCGGGAGATTATCGCTTCCGCGACCAGAACGGTGACGGAAAAATCACTTCTGCCGACCTCGTATTACTGGGAAGTGGCGAACCGGATTTCACAGGCGGTTTGACGAACACAGTTTCTTATAAGAACCTGTCATTGAGCGTAGCTATGCAGTTCAGTTATGGAGCAACTGTTTTCAACGCCAACCTCCATTCATTGACAAGTGGACGTGACGGTCATAATCAGATTGCTGAAATGAATACCAAGTCCTGGTCGCCGACACTTTATGATGCAGATGGTAACGTATTCTTTGCTGGTAACAACGAAGCCAAATATCGTATGCCGGGTGGGGTGGCACTCAACTACTGTACGTCCAAGATGCTTGAAGACGGTTCGTTCCTCCGTATTGGAGACATCACGCTGGCCTATGCACTTGGAAAGAAAGTAGCCAAGAAAGTCGGTATGCAGAACATCAAACTGTTTGCTTCGGTCAAGAACCTTTGCGTATTTACTAAATATACGGGATTTGACCCGGAAGTAAACACTCGTCAGGGACAGACAGGCGACTTGATGCCGAGCCTCGACTACAGTGCTTATCCGCGCAATCGTTCTTATTCTGTCGGTTTCAATTTTATTTTCTGATTTGTTTAACACCCTGAATATTGAATTCCATGAAAAAATATATCATACTATTATTGGCTACTACGTTCCTACTCGGAACTTCCGTTTCGTCTTGTACCAATTTCCTGGAAGAGAAGCCGGAGTCTGAATTCGATGAAGGAACTTTCTATAAGACTGTCGAATCTCTGAAAGTAGGAGCAGTCGGTGCGTTTTCTACGTTGCGCTATATGTATAACGTCGGCACCAATACCCCGTTATTTGTCGGTATGGTAGGTACGGACGAGTGTATGTATCCCAATGAAACGAACCTGCGTGGTTTTATCGACCGCTACACATATACGCCTACCGATGGCTGTATCAAGCAATTCTGGTTTCGCTACTACCGGTTGATTACCGCCTGCAACACTGTTATCTACAAAGCACAGGGAATCGAAGGAGACGCTAAACTTATCAACCGCTATGTGGCTAATGTACGTTTTTTACGTGCATGGGGATATTTTAACCTGGTGCAGACTTTCGGAGCGGTGCCTTTGATGACCGATCATGTGACGGAACTGACTTACGACATGGGGCGTACACCGGTAGCGGAAGTTTATCAACTCATTGAAGATGATTTATTATTCTGTTTGGGCGAAGATGTTCTGCCTAAAGAAATAGATGGCGGTTGGGCGAATTACTGGGCTGCCAAAACATTGCTGGCAAAAGTATATATTACGATGGCTTCGGCACGTGCCGCTGATCGTGTAGCCGGTTACGAGCAGATAGAACAAACGGATGAAAAACTTTACGGTGATGCATTGGTGCTGCTGCAAGATGTAATCACCAATAGCGGACGTGATCTGGAACCGGTCTACGGAGATGTTTTTAAAATTGAAAATAAGAACATCAATAAAGAGACGATTTGGGAAATACAGTTCAGCGCACAGAATCCTTACGGTTCACAATGGCCGAAAGAATATGGTGCCCGTGCAATCAATACCGACGGACAGAAACTTTACGGCGGCTGGCGTACAAATGCCATTGCCGGACAATGTAACCTTAAATATGTTCCCTCATTCTGGAACTATTATGATGCCAATGGTTACGACAAGCGTCGGGAGTGGAATCTGGCCGATTATGTGATTGACTTTGATAAGACCAATAATAGCCCGATAGCACAGAAACCCATGACGGAGCTAAGCGGTAAACCGCAACCCGGAGACAATGCGAAGTCTGTAACGAACAGTGGTGTCACCAAATATCGTTGGGGAGCTACCTGGAAAGATGAACATACCAACTTTGTGTACTCTAACTGTCCGAACAATATCCTCGTACTGCGTTTTGCCGATGTACTGCTGATGTACGCCGAAGCCGATTTGATGCTGAACAACGGTTCACCGTCCGACGAGGGTGTGGAAGCAATGAATCGCATCGTGCAACGTGCCCGTGGATTAAATCAGGGAGTTGCTGTCACTGAAGACGATACCCCCGGATTTGGGAATTACGATACGTATACACTCGAAGATATTTTGTTGGAGCGCGCCCGTGAACTTTGCTTCGAACGCTGGCGTTGGTATGACCTGGCACGTACCGGTATGCTTGAGCACTTCCTGGAAAACCGCAATGGTTTTAGTACGACGAAAACCAGCTTCGACAGTGATAAGAATTATTTATTCCCCATTCCGTTGAGCGAGATACAGATCTCGACGAATAAAGACGGAATGTATCAGAATCCTAATTATTAATGGGATGGCAATTATGCTTCTTTCTGTTTTAATAAGACGGGATATTGCAGAACTTGATAAAACTAACAGTCTGTCCGGATATTCCCTTGGGGAGATTTAATCGGGCTTTAAAAATCTAGAATCAATGAAACAAATAAAATATTTATCCTTTATCCCTTTTCTGGCTCTTCTCTGCTTGATGACGGGATGTGAAAATGACAAAGATGTGTATTACCCTTATGTCAATGTTCCGCTTACTACGCACAATCCGGTGCTCGTTGAGGGAGAAGTCCTGCATATCGGTATTGGTTTGGACGGTGTGAATTATCGTGTAGAGAGTGATAATGAGGATGTGGTGACTGCCGAGGTGGTCGGCAACGAAATACTGTTGACAGGCGGTGACATAGGCAGCACCATCGTTCGCCTTTCGGATGATAGCTACAATCGTGCTCTCATGACGGTTGAAGTACGTAAACTTCAGGAACTGACACTCGAATCGCTCCCGGAGGGAGTGGAAGTATTGCGTCTGGATAATGACGGCGTTATTCTTCGTGAAATGAAAATCCTGACCGGTAATGGCGGTTATACAGTAACCAATTCTGCTCCTGAAGCCATCAACGCTGAAATTGTGGAAGACCCTGATGTAACAGGAGGATATAAACTGGTACTTGGCGGTAAAGCGAATGTCGATCAGGCAACGATTACTGTGACAGATTCCCGAAACAAGTCAGCTACTCTGAAAGTACGGGTGACGAATCCGATTCGCCCTGTTCTGTTTGATAAAGAGGGGACTCTTGAGGGAGAATATGTGTACGAGGGTACGCCTCAACAGATTTCTTTCAATATCACTTCCGGTAATGGCGGTTATACCGTTAAATCTCTGAATGAGGGGGTAGCTACTGTTGCAGTATCCGGCACCACGGTAACTGTTACCGTGGTAGGTGACGGTGGTACAACCATCACTGTGACCGACCAGGAAAAGGAAAGCCGCTCCATAGACTTATGGGTACCGCTCAATCTTGACGACCCGACGCCACGTATTTATTGGGATGGTTATCGTGCCGATATTAACACGGCCGGAGTTGCCAGTACCGGATCTTATGCAACGCCAAAAGATATGTACTGGTATCAACAAAACGGTGAAGTGAAAGATACATATTATGTCTACTTTAACGGTGGTTGGGCAAACAATTTAAATTGTGTGAATGCTGCCAACCGTAATCCGAAGTTTGAAACGACTATCAATGACACTAAGACTTCGTACACAGACAAAGCAGCCTCTGCCGTTAAACTGACCGAGTTTATTTTGGAAAAACGTATCGGTACAGGTCCGACGAGCCATCCGCATATCTATTTCATCTCTTTAAAAACAGAAGATGGTAAGTGTGGATTTATAGTGCATCGTTGGAATGAATAATAAATACAAATAGGTTCTTAGTCTTTTTCAGGGTATATGAATATGAGGGTCGGATGCTGTATTGCTCCGGCCCTCTATGTTTTAATAGGGCATACAAAATTAGAGGCTGCCTTTCGGTAATACCACGAAAACAACTATCTTTGCTAACTGTTTATTATACACATAACCTAACAACATTATGCAGTATGAACTATAATTTTGATGAAATAATAAACCGTCATGGTACAGATTCCGTAAAATGGGATGCGGTAGAAAGTCGTTGGGGACGCAATGACTTGATTCCAATGTGGGTAGCTGATATGGATTTCCGTACAGCTCCTTTTGTCATAGAAGCTCTGAAAAAGCGTTTGGAACATGAAGTACTCGGATATACTTTTGCTTGCAAAGAATGGTCGGAGTCTATTGTTAACTGGGTGAAAGAGCGTCATGGCTGGACGATCCGTGAAGAGAATTCGGTATTGTCCGCGGATTGGCTTTTGTTATTCAATGTTTTACGCAAAAAGGTGATAAAGTAATGGTCATGCCTCCTGTTTATCATCCTTTCTTTTTGGTAACGCAGAAGAATGAGCGTGAGGTAGTATACAGTCCATTGGTACTGAAAGATGGACAGTATCATATTGACTTTGATCGTTTTCGCCGGGATGTACAAGGATGCAAATTGCTGATTTTAAGTAATCCTCATAATCCGGGTGGACGCGTATGGACGAAAGAGGAACTTTCTCAAATAGCTGATATCTGTGATGAAAGCGGTACTCTGGTGATCTCTGACGAAATTCATGCCGACTTGACCTTACCTCCTTATAAACATCCTACTTTTGCTTTGATTTCGGAAAAAGCACGGATGAATTCACTTGTCTTTATGTCTCCGAGCAAAGCATTCAATATGCCGGGGCTGGCCAGTTCTTATGCAATCATTGAAAATGATGAACTTCGTCACCGTTTCCAGAAGTATATGGAAGCAAGTGAATTCAGTGAAGGGCATCTGTTTGCTTATCTTAGCGTAGCGGCTGCTTACAGTCATGGAACAGAATGGCTGGATCAAGTGGTAGGCTATATTAAAGGAAATGTAGACTTCACGGAAACTTATTTGAAGGAGTATATTCCCGCCATTAAAATGATTCGTCCGCAAGCCTCTTATCTTATTTTCCTGGATTGTCGTGCGTTGGGACTCAATCAGGACCAGCTGAACCGCCTTTTCGTAGAAGATGCACATCTTGCATTGAATGACGGAACAACATTTGGCAAAGAAGGCGAAGGATTTATGCGACTGAATATCGCTTGTCCGCGTGCCGTGTTGGAACAAGCATTGAAACAATTGGAACAAGCAGTAAACAATAGATAGATTTATTTATTTATTTATTCTCAACTGTACTTATCCCTATGAGAAAAAATACTCATACCTATGAGAATATATTTCCATTGGTATGAGAATAATCTCTTGTCTGCATGGAATGAAACAGCGTTTATAATCACTTGTCTACTAGCTTGTAACTACCTGAAAAGGTTGATTACTTTGAAATTTGTACGGAAAATATGTAATATTAGACTTTATCAGCCGAGATGAGGCGTTTTATCTCTTCTGCAGTCTCCGTGATGTATTGAGGCGCAAATTCTTCCAGTTCTGTGCGCGGTCGAAATCCCCATGTCACTCCGCAAGCGGTTACACCGGCATTGGCTGCTGTTTGCATATCTACACCGGAATCGCCTACATAAAGAACATCTTCTTTTCGTACATTGGCAAGTTTTAATATATCAAGAACGACTGTCGGGTCGGGCTTGACATTCACTCCTTCCCGCTGCCCGAAAACAGCAGTAAAGCGGATTTCCGGGAAATAATGAGCAACGAGTTTCTCGGTAGCAGCCTGATATTTGTTGGAAGCTACGGCAATCTGAATACCTGCGGATTGCAGATACGACAATAACGCTGAAATACCCGGATAGGGACAACTATCGTCTGCATTGTGAATATCATAATAAGGAATAAACTCGTTGCGAACGCGGAGCACATTTTCTTCCGTCTTTTCCCCTTCGGGTAATGCACGTTCAAAGAGTTTGTTGATGCCGTTTCCTACCATGAAATTATACTTTTCTATTTCGTGTGTAGGATAGCCTAATTTATTTAAAGCGTAATTTGTACTGTGGGCAAGGTCGGCGATGGTATTCAGCAATGTTCCATCCAGATCGAATATAACTAGTTTCTTCATTGAGTTTTTGGTTTATTGTTTATCCTATATAGACTATCTTTTAGATGCAAAGGTAGAAATAAAAAATGGATTAAAATGAAACGAGGGTGCCTTGAAAGTAAAAACAGTCTATAAATATGAAATTATTTAGGCACGGATTTCACGGTTCTTAAATTAGCTAAAACCGTGTAATCTGTGCCTAAAAGACAGTTGTTGGAGACTTTTGACATCCTCATTAACTATGCTTGTTCAGAATAAAGCTGCTTACTTCTTGGTGATACGGAACCAGTCTACATCTGTCCATCCTCCGTCGTTAGTAACGATGGCAGGACGTGTGCAGAACATACCGACCTTAGCGCCGATCCATTGTCCTTCTTTTGCCTGGAAAGGATTACCCAATGATTCATACTTCTTTCCATCGAGGCTATAGCTGAAGTTGCACATCACAATGAGGTCATGTCCGCCTTCGCTACCCTTGATTTTCTTGCCATCACAACTGAAACGAACTTTCAGGTAAACTGTATTTTGAGAAAGATCGACAGAAGCATTTGCCTGTTCCGGTTTTCCTTTATCCGCTCTTTTACATTCAACTTGAGATAAGATCAAACCTTTATCTGTATTTTCCAGAATGATTCCGGCATAATCTCTGCCCATAACAACAAGTCTAGTGCGTTCACCTTTAAGTTTAGGATTAGGGCTGAACGTAAGTTTCATTGTTGCGGTGAAATTATCAGAAGGAGTTTTTTGCAAGATCAGGTTGGCTACATCCCACAAATTCTTATATTCTTTTAAAACCGGATAAGAATATAACCTCACATAACTCTTGTCGCCTGCGTAATAGGCCCATTTCTCATTGATGTTAGCATGCCATTGCCATTGTGGAGAAAGTGTATATCCGTCGAACTCGTCACTTTCCTGCGGAGTGCAGATAGGATATGTCTGACCTACATTCGGCTTCTTGTAAGTCAAGACAGGTTCGCCACAGCCGTCACCGTCTTTATCGATACCGATCACAGGCCAGTCGTTCACCCACTTCATCGGTTGGAGATGCATAATACGTCCGTAAGCGCCGACATCCTGAAAGTGGAGGAACCAGTCTTCTCCGGTAGGAGTATCCACCCATGCACCCTGATGAGGACCGTTGATCGGAGAGTCACCTTGCGCGAGTACTGTTTTCCATTCGTAAGGACCGTAGATGTTTTTAGAACGTAGTACGACCTGCCAGCCTGTCGGTACACCACCTGCCGGATGGAAGATATAATAATAGTCGTTTCTCTTATACATTTTAGGACCTTCGCAAGTTTGATGTGCTTCGTGACCGTCAAAAATAATACGAGAAGGAGTGATCGCTGCATTTGCTTCCGCATTCAGTTCGCAGATAGTGATTACACTTTTCAGTCCGGCACGGCTTCCTGCGTATGCGTGTACCATATATACTTTCCCG
>ERZ791659.501-NODE-501-length-27186-cov-4.96336_pt1 | contig 27186 bp, 20 predicted proteins | sample MGYA00510053_ERZ791659 | MGnify/ENA primary metagenome ERZ791659 (study PRJEB30046, sample SAMN00715192) | human gut metagenome | study: EMG produced TPA metagenomics assembly of the A metagenome-wide association study of gut microbiota in type 2... | reverse complement strand
GTACGGTGGTGTGGGAGGTCGGTAGATAAGATAATTATCTACCTCCTACCCGATTCTATGCTTTGTGATAAGGGTATTTATTTATTGATCACGGATACAGGTTCTCCCCGTAGATATGCCTTAAAATTATCAATGGCAATATCAATAGCACGTAAGCGTGACGCGCGGGTAAGCCATGCAATATGAGCTGTAATTGCAGCATTGTCCTGATGCAGCAGAGGGTTGTCTCCCTTTGGAGGTTCATCCCGTATTACGTCCAAACCGGCGCCGTATACTTTGCCGGATTGCAGAGCATCGACCAAAGCTTCCTCGACGATCAAGCCACCGCGTGCTGTATTGATCAGGATCGTACCATCCTTCATCTTGGCAAAGGCATCAGCATCAAACGTATCCTCCGTGGAAGGTGTTAGTGGTGCATGAATGGAAATAACATCACTTTCCGCTAACAGCGTATCGAAATCAACCTGCTCAATAAAGTCATATTTCGGATCTGTCTTTTTGTGGCGGGAGTAGCTGATCACACGCATGCCAAATCCCTGCGCCATCTTGGCAAAGGCAAAACCAATCGCTCCCAGACCAAAGATACCACACGTTTTACCGTACAATTCAATCTGCGGTGTTAATACACGGCCAAAGGTTTCATAATCTTCTTTGGTGGCATGTGCCCAATCAACACGTTTGACATCTTTGGAATGAAGATCCACGTGATGACATACTTCCATAAGAAGTGCCCATGCATATTCCGCAATAGTCTGTGCACCATAGATGGTGTTGGTGATCACCATCCCCTTTTCCTTTGTCATAGGAACATCAAATTCGCCAAAACCATGACCAAGTGTTGCAACATATTTGAGATTAGGATGTTTGCTTAAGAATTCTTCATTTATATTGCTGCCGTTGACCCACACGCCGATAGCAGCGTCGGCATCTGCGATGACGGGATGAAGTTCTTCATTGCTGGGATAGCCGTCAAAATGCTTGATTACCAGCTCATCGACTTCCGGTAATTCTTTTAACAGGTTCCACTTTAAGTCCATATCTTCTTTTGTAATGTCCGGCTGAAGCACCGGCTCCGGGATAACTACAACTTTCATAATAAGCCTCCATTCCTTATATCCACTTGCATGAGCAGCGGATACATTTTCGTGAAATCCAAATGTATATTATATTGGATTGATTAACATATTAATTCAGTCAATAGCAAATCATATGGGAAAGAATAAGAGAAGTTCGTAAAAAAGTCAATCCATTTGAAAAAAATACGTAAAATTTGGAATCTGAACAAGTTTGTTTGTAAAAATTACAAAAAACGTCAGTTTTTGTTGACACCGCTTTGGATAAATGATAAAAATGTGCTTGTGTGAGAGATGCAAAGCAAAAATTTAATAGTAAGATCATAACGGCAAAGGCGCTGACAAAAAAGTCCCTTTGCCGTTTTCTTTTTGCAAAAGAAAGGAGTGGATGTATATGGTCAAATACATAATAAAGCGTGTGCTGCTCGGTATATTAACCTTATTCGTATTGATCGCGATCACATTCGCAATGACCAAGGTTATGCCGGGAAGTCCGTTACAATCCAAAAATATATCCGGTGATGTATTGAAAAAGATGGAAGCAACTTATGGATTAGACAAACCGCCGGTAGAACAGTTCATTATATATTGTAAGAACTTGCTGCATGGCGATATGGGAACCTCTTATAAGAAGGTTGGTAAATCCGTAAATGAGATCATCGCACAGACAATGATGCCAACGTTGCAGCTTGGTATTGTAACTTTTGTATTAGTATTAGTGGTTGGTGTCAGTTCGGGAATCCTGATGGCACGAGCGAAGAGTAACGCAGTAAAAGGTGTTTGGCTATCGGCATTGACCTTTGGTGTCAGTGTTCCAAACTTTATCGTAGCATTGCTTCTTCTTATTATATTCGGTGTAGAACTGAAGATGTTCCCTGTGCTTGGTCTTACAACACCAATGCATTATGTGCTTCCGGCTATCGCCCAGGGATTGTATCCGATCTCAGCAGTTGCCAGACAGACACAGAATAGTTATGAAGAAGTTGTTAAGCAGGATTACATAACGATGGCAAAGGCGAAGGGAATCAGCAAACGGACATTATTGTTCCGGCACATTCTTAAAAATGCGATGCTTCCGGTCATTACCTATATGGGACCGATGATTGCATTCTTATTAACAGGTAGCGTCGTTATCGAACAGATCTACACAATACCGGGTATTGGTAAAGAATTCGTATCAGCGATCACCAACCATGATTATACGGTGGTTATGGGAATTACGATCTTTATCGGTGCGATCATTATTATATGTAACTTGTTATCCGATCTGATCTGTGCGGTCGTTGATCCTAGAGTCCGCAAAACATTGTAAAGGAGGGAACGCGTATGGATGCCATGGAAACAAAATTATTTCGTAAATTAGATGATGATGAAAAAAACGACGAGTTTATTGCTGTAGAGAGCAGAACGTTCCTTCAGTCGGTATGGCATGATTTTACCGGAAATAAGAGAGCTGTAGCTGGGGCGATCATTTTGATCATTGTTGTATTGATGGCGATTTTCGGACCGATGATGTGTAAATATTCTTATGCCGAACAGAATATGTCACTGAGAAATGCAAGTCCCAGCATGGATCATTGGTTTGGTACTGATCGAATGGGAAGAGACATTTTTGTACGAATCTTATTCGGTGCAAGGATCAGCTTAGCAGTTGGTTGTTTGGCAGCCGTGATCAATCTGATCGTCGGTACGATCTATGGTGGTATCGCAGGATATGTTGGTGGTAAGGTCGACATGGTCATGATGCGAATCGTAGATATTATTTATTCGGTACCGGCAATGCTTTACATTGTATTGATCATGTTGATCTTTGGGGCAAGCGTGATTAGTATCATGCTTGGTATATCGATCACCTGTTGGATCGATATGGCGCGTATCGTAAGGCAGCAGGTCAAGAGTTTGAAAGAACAGGAATTTACGATGGCAGCGTTTGTGTTAGGTGCAAGCCCAAGTCGTATCCTGATCAAACATTTGCTGATCAATACGATGGGACAGATCATTGTTACGGTAACTTTGATGGTGCCGCAGGCAATCTTTACCGAGGCTTGGCTGAGTTTCTTAGGTGTCGGCATTTCCGCACCGATGGCAAGCTGGGGTACTTTAGCACAGGATGCAAGACAGTTGATTATGACATATCCGATGCAGACGGTATATCCAATGATTGCAATTTGTATCACGATCTTCTCGTTCAACTTCGTTGGTGAGGGATTAGAAAAGGCGTTGGATCCTAAGAGAAAACGTTAAGCAATTTGTCTGGTGTCCTATATGTTGGACAGTATATAACGTGTCCGAGATTTTGGACAGCATTGGACGGCGAAGAAAAACGAGAGAAAGGCATGGTGATGGATATGAGTTTGTTAGAGATCAGAGGATTAGAGACAGAGTTTCAGACAGAGCAGGGCGTAGTAAAGGCACTGCGGGGAATAGATTATACCGTTGACAAAGGAGAAGTCCTTGGAATCGTAGGAGAGTCTGGTTCAGGTAAGAGTGTGGGAATGCTTTCACTGATGGGACTACTGGCACCGAATGGTACCGTAACCGCCGGAGAAATGATCTTCGACGGGGAAGACATTTCTCCGGTTAAATATAAGACAAAGAAAGAGAAAAAAGAATATGAAAAGAAGATGAACGCGATTCGGGGTAACGACATCAGCATGATCTTTCAGGATCCTATGTCATACTTAAATCCGATCGTAACGATCGAAAAGCAGATGACAGAGGGGATACGGGCACATGATAAATGCAGCAAGCAGGAAGCTAGAGAGCGTGCCATAGAACTGATGAAAATGGTAGGTATTCCGGCACCGGAATCCAGATTGAAACAGTATCCGTTTGAGTTTTCCGGTGGTATGAGACAGCGTATTATTATTGCGATCGCACTGGCCTGTAATCCGAAGCTGATCGTGGCGGATGAGCCGACCACAGCATTGGACGTAACCGTGCAGGCGCAGATTTTGGATCTGCTTCGCAAGATTACCGAGGAAAGTGATGCCGGTGTTATTATCATAACACATGATCTTGGCGTAGTTGCTTCCTTATGTGACCGTATCAGTATTATGTATGGTGGTAATATTATGGAAGAAGGAACGACGGATGAAATCTTTTATGATCCAAAACATCCTTATACAAAAGGCCTGTTAAATAGTATTGCTAATTCCAATGCAGATCATAGAGAACCACTCAAGCCAATTCCCGGTACACCGCCGGATCTGTTAAAACTTGGTGATCAGTGTCCGTTTGCTTCCCGATGCAGCGAGGCAATGGAAATCTGTACAAAGGCAACACCGCTTGTGACAGAATTTGGCGAGACACATAAATGCAAATGCTGGCTTCACTGCAAGGAGCGCTGGCAGGAAGTGATGAAGGGAGAGGATGCACATGAGTAACGAACCAACACCATTATTAGAGGTAAAAAATTTAACAAAGCACTTTCCCGCAGCACATGGCCAAAAAGTACATGCGGTGAATGGAGTTTCTTTTAAGCTGGAACGTGGCGAGACACTCGGTATTGTCGGAGAATCCGGCTGCGGTAAAAGTTCCATGGGACGTACGATCCTAAAGGTACATGAACCAACGAGTGGTCAGATTATTTTTGATGGAGTTGACATTACCGGACTTAGTAACCGTAAAATGTTTCCTTATCGCAAAAAGATGCAGATGATCTTTCAGGATCCTTATGCATCCTTAAATCCAAGATTTACCGTTGGAGAGATTATTGAAGAGCCAATGATCATTCACAATATGGGTACCGCACACGAGCGTAAAGTTATCGTACAGGAGTTGATCGAGACAGTTGGATTAAAACCGGATCACATCAGACGATATCCACATGAGTTCTCCGGTGGACAGAGACAGCGTATCGGTATTGCCAGAACATTAGCACTTCGTCCGGAGTTTATCGTTTGTGATGAGCCGATCTCAGCGTTGGATGTATCAATTCAGGCACAGGTTATCAACTTGCTTGAAAAGCTGCAGCGTGAAAAAGGATTTAGCTATCTTTTCATTGCACATGATCTGGAAATGGTACATCATATCAGCCATAAAATCGGTGTTATGTATTTGGGAAATATGGTAGAGCTTGGATCATCCGATGATGTTTACAAGAAACCATTGCATCCGTATACGAGAGCACTTATTTCTGCAGCACCGATTGCTGATCCAAAGATGGCCAAAGAAAAGAAACGAATCATCCTGGAGGGCGAGGTACCAAGTCCGATCAATCCGCCAAAAGGATGTCCGTTTGCGGGAAGATGTAAGTACGCAACCGAGGAATGTAAGTCCAAAAAACCGGACACATATATGTATGATAACAGACAGGTTGCCTGCAACTTATATTCGCCCAAAAATTTGGCACAGTATAAGGCAGTTGGCAAAACTGTTGAACAAATTATTGCTTAAAAGATCTTTAAGGATCTTTTAGATATAATGAGTATGTTTTAGAAACATCGCTCATGCGTCAGATAGTGCGAAGTGCATTGTCTGCGAATGGATTAGGGTAAATGGGAATGCAACTGACACAATGTTTGAGACACAAGGAGGGAACGCTTATGAGAAAGACAAAGAAAATTATGGCGGCACTACTTACAGCGGCAATGGTGATAGGGAGTCTTACCGGCTGTGGTGGAGGAAACAGTGCAACAAGTACCAATGACAAAGGAGAAATTGCAGAACTGATCAATGCGGTACAGCCGGAAAGTGGTGAGTATGACCCTGCAGGAGCTGCTGCATACGAGTACTTCAGTGTACAGACGAACTGTTACGAAGGTTTTGTAAGTTATGATAAGGAAGGAAAGATCGTACCTGCGGCAGCAGATCATTGGGATGTCAATGATGATGCGACAGAGTATACTTTCTATATTAGAGACGATGAGAAGTGGTCCGATGGATCGGATGTTACAAGTGCTGACTTCGAAAATACGATGAAGAGAGCGCTAGAGCCGGACAATGGTTCTTGGTACGTTGACTTCTTGTTCGTTATTAAGAATGCAGAGAAGTGCTTTAATGGAAAATGCGACTTCAAAGATGTCGGCATCGAGTGTATCGACGACAAGACGATTAAGTTTACATTAGAAGAGCCATGTTCTTACTTCTTAGATCTTTGTAAACTGCCTACCTATATGCCATCTAATTGCAAATATGCAACAGATGATAATAAGGATTGGGATATGAATCCGGAACAGAACTTAGGTAATGGACCATATCATTTGTCTGAGCATGTGGACGGAGATCACGTATCTTTTGAGAAGAATAAATATTACCGTGATGCAAAGAGCACCAATGTATTAAAGATTACGGATAAGTTTATGGATGACGATCAGGCAAAAGCATCGGCATATCAGACAGGTGAGATCAACATCCTGCAGGGTGCACCTAGTGAGATCGCAGAATCTTATGAAGGCAAAGATGACTTGTCGATCCGAGAGGTTCCACAGACAAACTACATCTTATTCAATATTAATGAAAAACCATTTGATGATGTTAAAGTACGTCAGGCATTTTCACTGGCATTGAATCGTAAAGATATTGCAGCAGTCGTTGGTACGGCTTGCGAGCCGGGTACCAGTTTCGTTGGCAAGAATTACAAGAGCAAAGCCGATGGCAAGAAATGGGGCGAAGCACAGGGAGATCTGTTAGATGAAGATCTCGCAAAGGCAAAAGAGCTTTTGGCAGAGGCCGGTTACAAAGATGGCAAGGGCCTTCCAACGATCACATATACTTATCCGGCAATGAGTTATGAGGCAAACGTAGCACAGGTATTGCAGGCACAGTGGAAGAAACTGGGAGTAGATGTAAAATTAGAGGCAATGGAATATGAAGTATACGTTGATGAGCGTCGTAACGGTAAGCTGCAGATGGCAAGAATGCAGTGGTACGCTGATTACAATGATCCGACCAGCTGGCTCAAGATGTACCAGACCGGCAATGCACAGAATGATGTGAAGTGGAGCAATGCGAAGTATGATAAACTGATTCAGGAATCTGACAAGAACCTAGATGAGGCAAGTCGTCAGAAACAGTTGATGGAAGCAGAAAAGATTTTAGTATCCGAAGATACGGTTATCTGCCCATTATTCAGCCCATCCAATCAGGACTTGATCGATCCATCTCTGACAGGTTATTATACAGATGGTCTCGCTTATACTTTTTTCTATAAGACAACGAAGAAATAAGTCATCTCTTACAGAGATGAATCCCAGATAAAGGAGGGGAGTGTAATGACAACAGAGAAAGTAAATGATCTGGAACTGGTAAAGTTATCTGAATATTTTACGCCCGGCAAGTTTCGTACCATACCGGGTACCGCAATGACAGATCGTGGTGGTATTACCGAGATGCAGGCTGTGTTTAATATCAATACAGACTTTGCAAAGCGTTTGACCTTTCAGTTTTCTACCATGTTAGTGATCTATGGATTTGGCATATTGAATGATAAGCTGATCGAGATCAACAAGAGTAAGTACGTAGGATATAAGGAAGAGAATGTGTTGAAACGTATTACCTTTAATGACTGTGGGGAGCGGTTTGTTATGGTGTTGGAGCTGAGCGATGCACCGGATAAACTGCTGGCAGTAACAGCAGATGATGTGGAATATTTATTGAACAATTGTCTGCATCCGGCAACTTGATAACGAACTGTAATGGTATTTGAACATGGAGCCTGCACGCGAATAAATTCGTGTGCAGGCTCTTTATTTGTTCAAGTCTCTGATGTAAGATATGGAAAGTTTGAGTAAAAAAATGAAAAAAGTTCTTGACAAATGGATGAGACTGCTATATTATAACATACAATTCATATATAAATGATATGAAAACAAGGAAAAGAATCGTAGGAGGTGATACTTCCATGGATGCATTGATCACGGTTGAGGGTGTGGAGAAAGATTTTGGTAATCAAGTCAAAGCACTCGACCAGATTAATTTGGAAATTGCAAGTGGAGATATTTATGGAATTATCGGTATGTCCGGTGCGGGTAAGAGTACATTAGTACGATGTCTTAATTACTTAGAGAAACCCACCGCCGGTGTTGTCAAGATTCATGGCAAAGATTTATCGACTTTGAAAGGCAGACAGCTTCGCAAAGAGAGACAGAAGATTGCAATGATCTTTCAGCATTTTAATCTGTTGATGCAGAAGAACGTGTTGGACAATATTTGTTTTCCGCTTGTGATCGCCGGAGTAAGCAAGAAACAGGCAAAGAAGAGAGCTGTGGAATTGCTTCAGATCGTGGGACTTGCTGATAAAGCAAAAGCATATCCGGGACAATTGTCCGGTGGACAGAAGCAGCGTGTGGCAATTGCCAGAGCATTAGCGAATAATCCGGATATCCTGCTTTGCGACGAGGCAACGAGTGCTTTGGATCCGCAGACGACACAGTCTATCTTGGAATTGTTGCAGCAGATCAACCATGATTACGGTATCACGATCGTGCTGATCACCCATGAAATGTCCGTGGTACAAAAGATATGTAATAAAGTTGCAATCTTAGAAAAGGGACATTTGGTGGAGACGGGAAGTGTTTCCAAGATATTTGCCAATCCGGAATCTGCGGCCGCTAAGAAGATGATTTTTGGTGAAGATACCAGTGTTCCAAAGATGGAAGGAAAGCATCTGGTGCGAATCGTCTTTAGCGAAAATTCATCGTTTGAACCGGTTATCGGTAATATGATCCTTCGATACAAGACACCGGTTAATATATTGCATGCCGATACCAAGGATATCAACGGCATTGCAACCGGAGAAATGATCTTGCAGTTGCCGGAGGATGAAGATATTGCAAAGCAGATGATCACATATTTACGTGATTGTAAGCTGACGGTAAAGGAGGTGGAAGCAGATGTTTCACTTTGATGCAATTGTTCAGGAGATGATCATTAATGGTATTTGGGAAACGCTGTACATGACCTTAGCGTCAACCTTTATGGGATATGTGCTTGGGCTTCCACTGGGAATCGCTCTTGCGGTTACCGACAAAACCGGAATCAGACCACAGCCGGTTGTATATCGTGTGCTGGATGTGATTTCGAATGTACTGCGAAGTATACCGTTTATTATTTTGTTGATATTGGTGATCCCGCTTACCAGATTTATCGTGGGGCAGTCTTATGGGTCTTCGGCTACAGTCGTACCACTGGTTATCGCTGCCGCTCCTTTTATTGGACGTATGGTGGAATCATCGCTCAAGGAAGTAGATCATGGCGTGATCGAGGCTGCTCAGAGCATGGGCGCCGGCATCTTTACGATCATTTGGAAAGTATTGCTCGTAGAAGCAAGAACATCCTTGATCGTCGGTGTGACGATCGCACTTGGTACGATCCTAGGATACTCTGCGATGGCAGGTGCTGTCGGAGGCGGCGGTTTGGGAAATATCGCAATTCGGTATGGTTATTATCGTTATCAGCCGGATATCATGATCGTAACGATCGTTATTTTGATTGTCCTCGTTCAAATTTTGCAGGGAATTGGCATGTTGATCTCCGCAAAGCTTGATCGAAGAAAATAAATACCAGCTTTCGTATTGAAAGATTGGAACACAGAAAGAATTGGAGGAAAATTTATTATGAAGAAGAAAGTAGTAGCATTGACATTAGCGTTGACATTGGCAGCAGGTTTGGTAACAGGCTGCGGTAATGCAAAGAAAGACGATAACAAAGCAGATAGCAAAACAATTACAGTAGCTGCATCACAGACACCACATTCCGAGATTTTGGCAGAGGCCGCTAAGACCTTAAAGAAACAGGGATATGATCTGAAAGTTACAGTATTTGATGATTATGTACAGCCAAATAACGTAGTAGAGAGTGGCGAATTTGATGCCAACTATGTAGAACATAAGCCATACATGGAGCAGTTTAACAAAGAGAATGGTACTCATATCGTTGATGCCGGCGACATTCACTATGAGCCATTTGGAATTTACGGCGGAACTAAGACAAAGCTCGAAGATGTTGCAGAGGGTGATACCATTGCAATTCCAAACGATACAACAAACGAAGCGAGAGCATTATTACTTTTGCAGGATAATGGTTTATTGACTCTTAAAGACGGTGCAAGCCTGACAGCAACCATCAACGACATTAAAGACAATCCTAAGAAAATAAAATTCCAGGAGCTTGAAGCAGCACAGGTATCCAAAGTAAAAGGTGAGGTTGCTTATGTAGTATTAAACGGTAACTATGCATTAGAGGCAGGATACAGCGTTGGTAAAGATGCTTTAGCATATGAGAAGTCCGATTCTGAGGCTGCTAAGACTTATGTAAATATCATTGGTGTCAAGGAAGGTAATGAAAACACTGATGCGATCAAAGCTTTGGTAAAGGTATTAAAATCTGATGAGATTAAGAAGTTTATCGAAGACAAATATGATGGAGCAGTTATCCCATTTGCGGGCTAATCAGATCCTCTAAAAACTCATAAGGAATTGTTAATAAGGAAATAGCCTTTTGGCTGCTTTGTGCAGGTAAAAGGCTATTTTGGCTGTAGTAGAAATATTTCACTTTCTATATGGAATTATTGTATATAACTCAAATTTCGCACATCAAAAATTATCATGCTGTTACATATTGCTTATTATGTCAAAGCATGCTAAGTGTTTTGTAGCCACAATATAGCGGCTTCTGCCGACAGAGAACTATAGTAATTGCCTTGCCGCATTTTCGTTTTTAGTGATTTCTAAATTTTGTTGTCTCTGATGATTGATCTACATGCCCTTCGGAAACTCGAAGTCTCGGAAGCAAGGTATTCATCATTTTTGAAAGGGACTTTGCGCTCGTCGTTACTTATGTCTCGTATTTCAGAGACATTAAGTAACGTGACGTAGCGCATCGTAGCGAAAGCGTCCCGTCCAAAAATGGATGATACCTTGCTAAACCGGGACATCTCAGACATCCCTTCGGGCATGTATTCATCAGAGACTTAACAAAATAAGAAATCACTCAAAAACTCTGCGTTCTGCGGCAATTATCTTAGTTCTCTGCTGGCAGAATAAGTTAGCTTGTCGACTGCAAAATATGCTATTTATTGCGACATAATAAGCAATATGTGACCTGACAGAATCTTTTGAAGTGCGAAGTTTGAGTATATAAAAATGCATACAGAAAGATGACGGTTTTTGAAAAGAATATGGTAATATGATTATATAGATGAATAGAGCATAGCTAATTGAATGGAACAAGATGAATGATAGATTTAGGGGGAGACGTTCTATGAAGAAAAAAATCGTACTTATATTATCACTATCCTTCTGTATGATTCTATTAGGCGGCTGTTCTGAAGCAAAGCAGGAAAAGCAGAAAACAAATAATCCTTTCGCATATACTTCGACAGAATTTGAGACAACCGAGATTCCGGCACAGGAAGAGTCTTATGTTCTACATGCATCAAAAATACATTATAAGGAACCCAATGTCTTAGAAACAGCAATCAATAATATTATTCGTGATGAGAAAGGATATGAAGATGAACATGAAAAATTTATAGGGTTCTTGGATTGTGCTGTAGATGATGAAAATCTACCTGCTTTCTATGGACAGCAAACGATTATTGCTTCTGAAAAATCAATCTATTATTGGAATATTAGTGCGAATAAAGTGGATATAAGAGGGACTGCGCGGTATGTGTTTACAGAGAACACCAAGGGATGCGCTTGTGTTCGATTTATAAATGATGGACAGCGTGTATCTGCTGCGGGATTAGAGGAAGTAGATAGTGCGATCGCGGAATTACTTCAGAAAAATCCGAAAGAACAATATGTGTTTCTGAATGGAATCTCAAGGGAAGAATATCCAAGTACAGAACCGTTATTGTTGAATGCCAAAAATCAGATGTTATCCTGTGACAAAGGCAACCATTACGCCGTGGATCGTTTTTATGTGGTGGATGGGGACTGCTTTGCAAAGTTATCTGACATGGCAGTATCCTACGAGACGCTTTGTCACAAGAATGACGAGTATGTCCAAATTCTTAAGAATTATTAAGATTGCCCCAAGGTCGTTGACGCAAGCAGAAATGTATGGTGTACTGGAAATGTAACAAAGAAATTTAGTGCTATGATGGTAGAATGGGAGGAGATCTTATGAATAAACTAAAAACAATATTGGCATGTATGATAATTACATTGGGAATTTTGTATCTACCGGAAATTCATGCAAATGCATCAACAGTAACTATAGATGAAGCAACATTTCCGGATTCATGTGTACGCAAATTTGCACAAGAACAAGACGTCAATAAAGATGGTGTTTTGTCTGATGAAGAAAGAAATATAGTTGATTATGCATTATGGGATTGGTATACGGCAGCTGCATATGGGGTAGATGGAAGCCATTTAATAGATTTTACAGGAATGCAGAATTTCCCAAAAATCACCAAAGTTCGACTGCAATTGGGCTGTAAGGTCAATGGAAAGGAAATATATTGGAATTATAAAGCATCTAATTTATTCCAATGTTTTCCTCATGTAAAGCAATTGTCGATTGTTTCTTTTGGAACTAAATCAATTGAACTTAGTGGAGAATCTAATACATTAGAAGCGTTGGATATTTCTTTTGAAAATGAAATATTAAAAACTGGAGAAGTAGTATGCAAAATGTATGCGCCAAACATTAAAGAAATAGATATCACTGGAAATATCTCGACAAAAAGTTATTCTTTAGGAAAATGTTTTCCGAAGGCGAAGTACATTTATTTGTATGATACAAATGTTGGAAAATCTGGTACGTTAGATGGCTTTCAAGGCATTGAAACGTTATTCATTAGTGGTAAAAAGGTAACAGACATGAATTTATCCTTTTTGTCGGGAATAACAATACATCGATTGGAAATTGAAAAAACTAAAATTAGTAAATTGGATATGGCACCTCTTCGCAAAACAAAATTGAATGTGTTAGATATTGACAATTGTCCGATCAAAAAATTAACGTTATTACCTTTGAAGAATACCGGGATTGTTAGTTTGTCAATATCAAATTGTTATATTACATCTTTGAATTTGAAAGAAGTATCCAACAAAACACTGACCACACTTTCTATCATTAATTGTCCGTTGAAGAAACTGGATGTTAGCCCATTGAAAAATACATTAGAAACGTTATATGTGGGAGACAGACAGCAGTTTTACACGAAATATCGGGAAGTCTATAAAAAGACAAAATTTACTACACTTGATTTATCGATGATGAAAAAGTTAAAAGAGGTATATGGAAGTGGCGCTGGTTCTATTAAGACAGTGCGGCTTAAAAATCCCAAAAAACATGTAAGAGTTAAAACTTTGCAGGAATTACATTTATATGGGACTAAAATAAAGTCTATAGATGTATCAGGATTGACAAAATTAAAAAAACTTTATGTTGGTAATTGTACGACCAAGTGTAATATCAACAAGTGTACAAAGATTGAAGAACTTGGTATTATAAATCGCGGAACGACAGATTTATCACTCAAGAGTAAAAGCTTGAAACACCTGCAGTACCGAGGCGGTAAAGTGAAAAAATTGTCAGTCAAAAAATGTCCTAAGTTATATGCAGTTACGATAAGGGGAACCAAGGCGAAATCTTTAGATTTTAAGGGCAATAAAAATCTGCTCTATTTATCGATTTATAATAGTAATATTGGTAAAGTGGTTTATCCGAAAGTAAAAAAAGCGGACTGGAGATATGAGTATAAAATACAAGATAAACGCTTTAGCTCTGACCCAATAACAAATGCTGAAGAAAGTGGGATTTTTACTTATGAGCATTACTTAGGTGGATACAATATAAATCAAGTAAAGACTGTGGATATATCTGCGTGGAAACGGTTGAGCAGCGCAATGAAGAAACGGCAATTGGCCAATGGTTATAAATTTGTCATGAAACAATATACACCGCGCCGGATTATTATTAACAAGAAGTTACGCAGTTCTGACAAAAAGTGGATACGTGCAGTAGCAAAGAAGATTAAAGCAAAAGTAATTATGTGGTAAGTATGAAGAAGCTTAAACTTACCAATTGCAAAAAATTACGAAGACTGGATCTTACACCATTTGATATGAAATCATTGGATATCAAGGGAACAACAAGGCGGATATCGTCTTGTTGTTCCCTTTTTGGTTATTTGCGCATTATTATATCTAACGTGTTTATCATTATCGCCGGATAGCATTTATTCCGCACTGACAACTTGTGTTATGTCATCAGACTGTTCTGCTAATAGCTGTTTGACGTAATCGCGAATGAAGAAATCGTCCTCCGGCATTTGACAGCCGACGGTATACATTCCTTCGTTATTCGAGCATCGGATGACATGTCCGGTCAATTCATTATGATTTGGCAGATCAAAATCATGGATCGTAACATGGATGTCTGCCCCCTTGTGATCTGCAAAGAATGGATCCTTCGTCAGAAAAGCAAATCCATTGGCGCTGATGTTATCCATCGTGGCATCGATTGGTAATGGCAGACTGTTATCTGCCGTCGTGTCAGCAATGGTGATGCTGCAGGTGTTGGAAAGATCTGCACGAGGATATTTGCGGCGGTTATTGATCTTAGGTCGGGACTCGATAATGATCTGCGAATCTTTCGTGATCAATGCACGCTTCCAATGATACAATACATTGCCGACGGTCACTTGTAATTCGCATTCTGTCGTTTTAGTGATCGGTGGGAAATTGCCCAAGGAAACAGTCAGTGTATTTTCGGTGCGTTCTACTATATCGCCATGATAATTTGAAGAATCCTCCAAAGTCACTGTGAATTTCATGCCCGGCTGTAAGTCCTCAACGCCCATAAAACCACCAATACCAAGCTCACACATCAAAGATTCAACGACCGTTTCGATTGAATTGATATTATTGGCGGATTCATCATATTTGCTCAGCATACGATGACTGATCTCATTGGAATCGGAAATATGTTTTGACATTTCCGTCATGATCGAGGATACCTGATCCATGTTGTCGACTAATTGGATATTGGATTGTTCCACATCTTTCATTGCCGTATCAATGATCTGAATATTCTCTTCCAATTGTGCGGTATCTTCGGATATTTTGGAAATGCTGGCACCAGCGGTTGTTACCTTGTCGAGAGTCATGCGGATCAATGATAACGTTTCTTCCATCGTGTGCATCATCTTGGTAGAGGTTTCTTCCAGATGCATCAAAGACTGACTGATCTTGCTGGAGGAAGCTTTTGTACCGGTGCTGAGGGTACGGATCTGTTCTGCGACAACGGCAAATCCCTTACCGGCTTCTCCGGCGCGGGCGGCCTCGATCGATGCGTTTAATGCCAATAGGTTAGTTTGGCTGGAAATATCCTCGATTGTTCCGGTTTCCTCTTTTACCATCGCAAAATCGTTTTTGAAGTCTTGCAAAGTCATTTCGATTTCCTGTGATAGTGCAGCCATATTGTTCGTTGTGTCAACGAGGCTGTCAAGATCTTTGGAACTTACTTCGGTGTGCTTGCCGGAAGTGGCAGTCAGCAGAACCATTTTCTCGATCAAATAAGCAACATGATTGACCTGAGCCTTGATCTTGGCGGTCATTTCATTGGAAGAAGCCGTTGTGTCTGTCAGGTGAAGATTATTTTTGTTGACTTGCTGCATGCTTCGTGCAACGACCCCGGCTCCGTGTGTGTTTTCTGAAGCAAGTTCTCGAACGACCGTGACGCCATCCATAATGGAGTTACTTGCCTGTTTCACCTGTTCTACTGTTGTAATAACACGGTTTAGATCCGCTTTGATACTGTCTGTCATGGCACCATCGGATTCATTCAAGTGCTTGATGGACATGACATAGCAGATATAACATAAAATAATACAGGATAATTGTAATTGATAGTCTTTTACATTTGTAGCCGAATTAAACCCGTTCATGTAACGATATACAGCACTGCCGATAATAATGATGGAATTCGCAATGCCGCAATTTATCATGAAACGCCTGTTTTTGTAGAGAACCAGCAGGCTCGTCACCGGCAGGATATAAGTAAAGGCGATGGGAGAAGCGGTGGTACTTACAACAAAAGTATAAAAGATACCATAGCCGATCACCAGATCATACTTATAAATATCCGTTGTAAACCCTTTGACACGTAGTAATATTTCGCCAAGGATGATCGGCAGCCAGCACAGGATCAAAAAGATGATATAGTAATCTGCTTTTTGAAGGCCGTTAGCAACGTCACTGCCGTAATTAGCCGATAATAATAGCGCAAAGATCAGCCATATCTTGCGTGCTTTGCGGTTCGCCTTTTCCTTAAAAATGTTTTCGTCATAATTCATAATCGTTAACCTCATAATTCTTTCATATATTGTCATTTTGCGATTCACTGCTCATGTATTTCGGCAAAATACTCTGCAATTGCCTGAATCGTCTGCGTACTTTCCGGCAGGAAAGGTTCAAATACACTAAAAGCGTGTGTAAGTTGTTTGTTTTTTGGAAAGTCAAGCAGGCGGTGTGGCATATTGTATTTTGTCAATGCCTTCTCAAACTTCGTGGTGTAATGATGTAAATTATCGTTCTTACTTGTTACCAGCAGACAAGGCGGCAGTGCTTGTACTAATTTCTGATAGGTTGGATTCACATACGGTGCAAAATCACTTTGTTTATAATCCGTGCCATATAAATATTTTGGTAAAGACAAACCAATCTGGTCAAAGCGGTTGGTGTAAAACATACCGCTGATCAGACCCAGTGCCTGAAGTGGTGCAGGGCATACAGACACTTGCGCGGCAGCGGCCATTTCGGCGTTGTTCTGCATGGCAGCACAGTAGGTTAATAACATGGCTCCCCCGCTGTCTCCGACACCATAGATCTCGTCAGTTTTACCATAATAAAGATTACCGTAGTCTTGAACATACCGCAGCGCCTGAAAGAAATCCGTGCACTGATGATAGAAGGTATATTCCGGGACGAGACGGTATTCAATGCTAAACACGACATAGCCAAGTTTGCATAATCTGGCACAAAAGTAACGGTTGAACTCTTTGCATCCCATGATCAGGCCGCCGCCATGCACATTGAAAATGATCGGAAGCTCTTTGTCCGGCGATTCAGAAGGTCGAAAAACATCCAATCGGTGTGCTTCGTTCTGATCGTTCACATATTCGATATCAAGATACATGTCCACGTCGTCGGGGATGGAAAAGCTCTTACGGCGATCCGGCAATGTTTTCATGAAATCTGTTCGCTGCTGCATGAATGCAGTTTCAATATAATTACTCATATGTATCACGTATCCTTTTCAAAATGTTCTGTCTATCATAATAAACCAGATTGCCGTCACAATCAATAGAACCGTCAAAAGTGCCAAAGAAATTGTAAAAAAAGAATGCAAGAAAAGCGTTGACAAATCTGGTTTATAACTATAAACTTATTATAACAGGTTTATAATTATAAACCAAGTTGCTGAAGACAATGGTTGTAGTGATCATTTTTTAGATACAGCAGAAAGGGGTATGGTATGGAATACTTGAAGTTATGTGATAGTGACTATCGTTTTATGCAAGTGGTTTGGCAGGAAGCGCCAATCAATTCGGGGGAACTGGTCAAGCTGTGCGAGGAGAGACTGGGGTGGAAGAAATCGACGACCTATACGACGATTCGCAAGTTATGTCAAAAGGGATATATACAAAATGAACATGCAATCGTATCGGTGTTGATCCCACAGGAACGTGTGCAGTCAGATGAGAGTGCCTATTTTGTGGATCGAACGTTTTCGGGTTCTTTACCACGTTTTATTGCGGCTTTTCTAGGGGAACGTAATATTTCCGACAACGAAGCAAAAGAGATTCAGGAAATGATCGACCGCTATCGGAAAGAGCAGTAAGCCTACGGGTTTGAGAAAGGAGTTGAGATGCGTATGGAGAATGTATTATTTTGGTTATGGGATGCGAGTTATCGTACGGCGATCGTGATCGTGGCAGTATTGTTGATCAGAAGGCTGCTTTTGCGTAAATTCCCGGCAAAGTATTCTTATTATTTATGGTTTGTAGTGGCGTTATCGCTGGTGCTTCCGGTACAGATCGCATCGCCGATCAGTTTGTACAATGTAGTGCCAAATGGCAGCGAGGTTGCCAAACAGATCTCGACAGCGCAGTCAGAAAGTGTTGCAGCTACATCAGATGATGAGCAGAATACAACGGTGGCAGACCGGCAGCAAGTGTCGGGAAACACACAGACAGCACCGAATGTCAAACGTGCCACAGATACTGTGCAGTGTGAAACGGGAGAGCTTTCGGAGATGATCAAGGCAGAGGGGAATACATCCAAGAATTCTGTCGGAGATCATACAAAGAGTTCCGTAGGGAATCATGCAAAAAGCTCTGCCACAGATAATGTTAAAAGCTCTGCAGGGAAGGAAAGTGATTCGAAAACTTCTGCCGGTACTACGGCAGCTTCTTCCATGAAGAAAACAGATGCTAAGCTTTCGGTAGGGAGCAGTATACAGGCAGGATGGAAACAGGTGACCGATGTGCTGTCCGGAAAATGGGACTTTGCAAAATGGGCTCCGTATATTTTAGAGGTATGGATTATCGGTGTAGTTGCAGGATTATTGTATATGTTATTGGGTGCACTGCGCACCAAAAAATATCTAAGCCGTGCGGTTTCGGTAGAGGATCAGGTATATGAATGTGAAGGGATTGCGAGCCCATTTGTGTTTGGTTACCTGCACCCAGCAGTATATATACCATATCATTTGGAGGAGGATCGCAGACAGTATATTGTAGCACATGAAAAATATCACATAACCCGTAAAGATTATTTGATAAAATGTGCAGCGGCACTGCTGACAGCAATCTATTGGTTCCATCCATTGGTGTGGATCGCCTTTGTTATGATGGAACGTGATATGGAGATGAGTTGTGACGAATATGTACTTCGTGACTGCAGCAGAGAGCAGAGGGCGCAGTATTCAGAGAGCCTGCTCTGGTTTGCTAAGAAGAATCGGTTGAATGCACCGGGACAGTTGGCATTTGGGGCACATACGACCAAGCATCGTGTACGAAATGTATTAACCAGCAAAAATACCAAAAAATATATAGGTATCCTTGTGGCAGTGTTAGCCGTCTTTGTTGCTGCGGTATTTTTGACCAATGGAAAAGGTATTACACCTTCCAAAGAGAAAGACCAACAGGCGGCCAAGAAAGACCTTGTGACGTTATATATTGCGCATAGCGGTGATTTTAGCGGGGAAGATGCAGGATGGTATGGCAAACTGCTGGAGCAGCGCTTTGGCGTGAAAGTGGTCTATGAGGTGCCGGACCCGGAGAAGATCAACTATACGGATGGAACATATGATTTATTCATTGATATGCGGCAGGATGGGAAGTTCAGTCTGTTTGATGGATTGACGAATGATCAATTAGCGAAGCTTTCGGATGGCAGTTATTATTATACACGTAACGTCAGCCAAAATTATCATGAAAACTTTGCCTATACATGGGATCTGCGCTACGACTTGTACAAAGAGTGTGGTTCCCCGGAGATCAATACTTTTGAGAATCTGCTTGATGTTTTGGTCAAGATGAAGCAGAAATCCGGCAATAATTATGCAATGAGTATGATGTCTTATAATGAGAAGGATGAAACGATCAGTATGCCGGTCAGTCTGTTGCTGAGTGGATATTATGGCTACTCTCGGGAAGGTAAGTTTATGGTTCGCGGTGCGGATGGCAAAGTACAGGATCTTTTGACGGCTGTGCATGGATCGGAGGATACCAATTTATATCAGAAGATATTGAAACAGTGGAATCAATGTTATCGAAAAGGTCTGCTCGATCCGAAATCCCGGACAAAGGATATGGATACTTATGAGGCAGATAAAAAGTCCGGCAAAGTATTATGTCTGATCGATGGAATCAATCGAAACAGTGAATATGATACTAAATGGAAAGAAACGGCACAGGAGCGGCCGATGTATCCGGTTGTCCCAAAATCTGCTGTTCTGGCAGCATATTCCCCATCGACGACAGACGGTAAGGCGAGTTGGTGTCTGGGGGTTAATCGGTCGTCCAAACATTTGAAACTGGCGCAAAAGGTTGCTGCTTATCTGGCATCCCCACTTGGCTACATGGAAAACTTACATGGACCGGAAGGGTTGTGCTGGTATTATGATAAAGACGGAAAACCACATCTTACCGATCTTGGCAAGAAGACAGCAGAAGATGCCACGGTAGAACTTCAAAGCAAAGATTCCAAGTATGCGATGTACAATGGAATCATGTTTCTGGATGGTTGTCCGGCAAATTATACGCCGTATTATGCGTCTGATATCAATCCGGACAGTGGAGAAACATTTGATATTTCCGGCTGGTCTTCGGAAGCGGAGAGCAGACAACAGGAATTTGCGGCTGCCAATAATAAGACGGTTCTGTCGCAGTGGCAGAAGGATCAAAATGCCAAAGAGATTACAGAGTATTTGGAAAATAGAGGGAACTATACGATTTATCCGGATCTGGATGTAGACTTTGGCGAGACAAAAGAGTATCCGTCGTGCCTGCGTAAAGTTTGCAAAGTGATTCAAGATGGGACTTGGAATGCTATATTTGCCAAAGACGATCAAGAATTTGAGTCATGTATACAGAAGATGTACCGTGAGGTGAAACAGGCAGGATATGATAAATGTGTTGCTTATGAGAAAGAAAAGTTAGATTAGTTTAGAATACGGTTCCAAGTATTTAGTAACTGTGTAAAAGAGCAAGCTGCATTAGCGGGGCTGGTCGATGGTAGTAGTGCGATTGACAGCCCCGTATTATCATACACATATTTTTGGTATAGGTCGTATGCTTTGCGTCCATTGGCATAGACAGCGGTTATGGAGGAGAGGGCTATGATCTTAGGAATATCATTGGGGATCACATTCCGAATAGAACTGTCACTAGACCCCTTGATATCGCACTCGGCGATCACGTCCCAGAGTGCGATATGGTGTCTGTGCAATAGAACCTTTTTATCCGCGATACTTTCCGGGGCAGGCTCATTGCATAATTCAGCGATCACTTTCCAAAAGCGGTTGCGCGGATGCCCGTAATAAAATTGCTGTTCTCTTGATTTTACCGATGGAAAGGATCCTAAGATCAATACGGTAGAATCTGCATCGTATACAGGGGCAAATTCATGTACAACGTGAGTATATTCCAAGGTAACCTCTCCTTTCTGTATCCACGGCTTTTAATTTTCTATTCTAACTTCGTATTTCTCAACTACTATCCAGCCATATATTGCTTATTACTGACATAATAAGCAATATGTAGGCTGTCAGTAAGGTTTGGTATGTGAAGTTAGCGTTACTACGATTTTTTTCTGCGGTTGCAGCTATCTTCCAAGAAGAGCTGTACGATTGGATCAATCTGCTCTTTTGCAAAGCATGGAATACCAGCGAAGCTATTCATCGCTCCGGCGAGAATATAGACGATTCCGTGCTGGAGATGCAGCAGGCGTTCTACCGGAGTCTGTTGCAATTCCATATATTGTATTTTGTGATAATCAATAAATTGTGTAGAGGATGCAAACATTCCGCTTGTTATTGCAATGTAATTCTCACGAAGCTGCAATTTGTTGGCTTTGTAAGTGCCATAACAGCCGATCAGATATATCAACATTGCTAGCACGAAAGAGCCGATACAGCCCAGGACTGCCGGTAGACCGGTTACGCCAAAGACTGTAATCATAAGAGTCCACCCAATTGCTAAAAATACAAGCAGTTTGGCAGAACCAATAATCTTTTTCCACCAGATCGCTTTCGGTGGACGGATCGATGCGGTATCACTTTCGGTGAAATAAGCATCGAATTCCGGAAGCAGACGATGCAGTAATTCCGGTAAGTGTTTCTCTGGGATAGAGAGTAGTAAACGCGTGTTTTCTTCTTTTTCATCGCCCATACCGATATTTATAATATCGACAAAGCATCGTTTTGAAATACGGCTAAATACCGGACGCTGTACGATGATCGAACTGATGCGTTTGATTGGGATTTCATAGCTGGTGCGTTTGAACAGACCAAATTCCATATGCAGATGATCCGGCATACGTTTGATCCGGAAACTGTAATAGCGGAAGAAATCACCGATCAGACTACGCAGTGCTGCATAGACAAAGGAGCCAATGACAACGATTCCACCTAATGCAGTTGGGATCATTTGGATCAAAGAACCGATGCTGTGATCGCCGAAAACAACCATTTTTAAGAAAAAAGCAATAATGGCGATCAGAGCGGCAAGGCATACGAGCAGACTTATAATAGAAGCACTGTAAACACAGTGGGTAAGCACTTGTTTGGTATTGTAAGCTACTTCGGATAATACCTGTCTGCTGTTTGGAGCAGCATTTGCTGAGGTTACTTGTCCGTTATTTGGGACAGAAGAAACAGTACTCATCTGCCCATTATTTTGGACGGAAGTGGCTCTGCTTATCTGATCGTTATTTGGGACAGAAGTAGGATCACTTATCTGACCGTCGTTTGGGACAGAAGTAGGATCGCTTGTCTGTTCGCTATTTGGGACAGAAGTAGCAGCCCCTGCGGTTCCATCAAGCTGTTCGTTGGCAGCTATAGTTTGCGTATGTTTGGCAGCGGTTGCCCCCGCTAAGAGTCTCTCTCTAAGTGCCTCGGCTTTGTCTTTGCGAAGCAGAATGGCGACGTCTGTAGTATCGGCGGTACTTCGGCTTTCGGTATCAATCTTAACCGTACTGGTGCCGAGAATGCGTTCCAATAGATTACGCTCGATGTTAATATTGGAAATATTGCGCAGGCCAATCGTATTTACAGAACGAAAAATGGTATTTTTCGTAATCGTGATACTGGTTTCATCTACCGTGATCCAAGTCTTATACCAAACAATGGTGTTAACTGCCAGTCGAAATAGTATCACGGCAAGGATTACTAATATGATGATAAGCAGTGTGGTGCTATCAGAATTTTTGATATCGCCCAGTATTTCGTCAAGATCATCCAAGGAGGATATTAAAAATGTGATAATAATGACACCGAATACACCAAGCTGCTCTAACATTAGAGACGGGTGATTTCGAAATTTATTGTCCATTAGCACGTTCCTCCTCTACGATTTCGTTAATGCGCTGTTTCAAGCTGTCAGCAATATGTTCTGCTTTATCTTTTTCAAGAAATTTGATCGTTACGTCTCCGCCGGCAGTAGTGATTTCAACTTTGGCAAGGCCAAACAGGCGGTCAAGCGGACCGGAAGAAATTTCGATTTTATGAAGGCGGCTGATCGGCACAATCGTATGTGTTAAGAAGAGGTAGCCTTCCTTAATCTGTACTTCTTCATCGGTCAATCCGTAAGCATAACGCTGGTAGCGAAAAAGTGGGGATACGATCGTTTCAATGATCTCGAGTATCATAATGATGGCGCAGATGATAGTAACCCATCCAATGACTGTTTTATTGGAAGTGAAAGCTTCAGTTCTGGTAAAGAAGACAATGACTCCCAGAACGGCGGCAATGACCACACAAACGATAGAGGTGACCAAATACATGCAGTATAATGCTTTTTTGTTTAACTTTTCTAATTTCATAAAAATTTTCAATCCTTTCTCTTGCTCTCTGTAAATGCTTTTTCGTGATACGCTCTCCCTCAACGCGTATTATCTCAAGTATAGCAGAACAAGAGATGCATGACAATTTTTGAAATGACAAATGCGTTGCAATTTGACAAAAATGTGGCAAAAATATGTCATTGTAATAAAAATGTCATTATTTTAAATTGGGGTTGTGTTACAATGTAAACATAGAAAAAATAGTGCTAACATGTTTTGTCGCCTGATGGGTGACGCTGGTTTACGAAGGGGGAAGAGTCCTATTCAAAATAACCGGCATAGGATATCAGCACTGCATTATGTACTCTCAGAATCTTGAGTGTATATTATTAAGAAATGGAGGAAGCATATGGAGAAATTTAAGAAGCGTCACAAACGATTGACAAGCTTAGTACTTTCTGCAGCTATGATTTTTAGCTTGGTTCCGGGTACGGTAGGAGCAAAAGCTGAAACCCGAGTAGAAAAGCAAGTCAATCAGACAGCAGAGAGGGACACAAATAAGAAATCGGTTTCGAAAACAGCATTGAAAACGATATCAGCGGATTTTAAGGCACAGAAGTTTGCAGAACTGTATGAGGAGGGGGGGCTTTCTTGTACAACAGAGGGGATTACATTTGACACTGAAACAGCAGCCGACAACTTGTTACTCACCGGCAAGAATAAGGTGGTATCCGGAGCGGCTATTACATTAAAGAACACATTGGATTTTGGCACAGACAAGGTGCAGCGTATCCAGATCGATGCATTGGCTAAGAAAGCGACAAAGACCTATATGGAAGTGTATTTGGATGATGCTGTTACACCAACTGTGAGAGTACGAATTCCAAATCAGCCAAAAGCAGACAATTGGACAAGGACCAAAGTTTACAGCTATGAATTTGCAGAGAAAGAGAAACTGACCGGTAAACATACGGTACGTGTTCAGCTTCAGGATGAGACAACGGCAGCAGACAAAAAGACAAGCGTACTGCTGCGTTCCATCCAGTTCGTGCAGGAAAGTATTCCGACCGTATCTTTTGATATTGATGAGTCTTTGGGAAGCATTAGTGAGATGAACGGTGATAGTTCACATAATACGGAATGCTATGGCAAGATGAATATCGATGTACCGGAAGGCTATGCAGCAGAGTATGGCAAGGATCCGGAGGCAGCAGCGAAGAAGACGGCTGGCAGCTACGATATGGAATATATACGCGGCCGTGGCAATTCAACTTGGACTGTCTCAAAGAAGCCATATAAGATCAAGTTGGATAAGAAAGCGGATCTGTTTGGCATGGGTAAAAATAAGCATTGGGTATTGTTAGCAAATTATTATGATAATAGTTTGGTACGTAATCGCCTGACCTATTATTTGGGACGTAAGCTTGGCATGGAATATACACCGGAATGTGTACCGGTTGACGTCATTATGAATCATGAGTATTTGGGCAGTTATTTGCTGTGTGAACAGATTCGTCTGGATGAGAATCGTGTGGATGAAAATAATCTTGAAAAGGCAGATAAAGGTGCCGATGTCAGTGGTGGTTATCTGTTATCCATGGAACCAAACGAAGAGACAGACAACGTGATCAAAACAACGTATAATTCGTATTTGATCGAATCTCCGGAAACGGGAGCGTGTCAGTCACAGGCAAAGGCTTATATCGAGAATTACATGAAGAAGACAGAGGATGCAATTTATGGAGATGACTTCAAAAATGAGGATGGAACATCGTATCAAGACTTAATGGATGTGAAGTCAGCAATTGCCTATTATTGGATGCAGGAGGTCTCTATGAATGGAGATGCATTTATTTCTACGAGCACCTATCTGTACAAAAAACAGGACACAGCGGATGCCAAGGGTAAGCTATATTGGGGACCGTTGTGGGACTTTGATTATGTAGCCTGGTCTTCCAATGACTATAGCGAAGAGGAAGATTCTTATAGCGGATTTGTTACTCAGAGAACATGGTTTAACCGCTTGATGGAAGATCCGGAGTTTGCACAGCAGGTAAAAGAGTATTGGGTAACGCTAGCAGGAGCATTGGAGGATGCCATTGCTGACGGTGGAATTTTGGATCGGTATGCACAGGAACTTGCGGTATCCGCAGATAACAATTTCAATAAATGGGGATTTAACGATTTTAGTGACGGCGGGTATGACGATAACTATAACAGCGCAACAGGAAAGTTGAGCTATGCACAGGAAATGAAGCGTTTGAAAACTTGGATCGCAGATCGTGTTGACTGGATTGATAATAATCTGGACGCTATTGCACCAAAGCCGGTTACACTGACTTACATGGTGGATGGTGAAGTTTACAAGAAAGTCACCACAACATCGACAAAGGAAAACGATATTCCGAGCGCACCAACCAAAGAGGGATATATTTTTACCGGTTGGTACTATGATAAAGATGATTTCAGTGTCAGACAGCAAAAGGGAGACATCTTTACAGAGGATACCACTCTAACAGCACAGTGGGAAGATGAGAGTAAGTTAGTAAAGCCAACTAAGATTGCGTTGGAGCGGTCAGAGATTTATGTACCGGAGTGGCATGAATTCCATATTAACTATGGTGTAGCACCGTATAATGCCGACACAGCGAATGTTACGTTGACGAGTTCAGACAATACTGTTGTGCGGTTACAAGAATCAGATCATGAAGATTCTGATTATATAAAGCCAGACTCACGTGATTGGATGGCAGTCAAAGCAGGAACGGCAACGATTACCATTTCTGCAGGAAATGGTGTCTCTGCCAAGTTGGTTGTCCATGTTATTCCGATTTCAGAATATTTTGAGAATGAGGAAGCATACACTGCGACAGATTTCACTTTGGATCAAAATGATATTGTACTGAAAGTGGGACAGGAGAAGAAATTGAACCTGAAACCGGATCGAAACGAAGTCTATGCATCCTTTTACTGGACATCCAGTGACGATGATATCGTTGAGCTTCTTGGCGGTGGTCTGATCCATGCGAAAAAAGCAGGTACAGCTTATATTTTGGTAACTATGAATGGAATAGACAAAACAAAGGTATGCCGCGTGGTTGTTCAGGATGGCACAGCCGTGAAACCAACGCCAGCGCCGACAAAGACGCCGGGGAAGGTAGTTCCATTGCCGCAGGAGAAGACAGAAATTATCCAAGTGGGAAATGCCCGTTATAAGCAATTATCCGCAAATACTGTCAAGATGACCGGTATCAACAAGGATGTCAAGAAAGTGACCGTTCCTGCAACGATCAAATACAAGGGTAAAACCTATAAGGTAACAGAAGTTGCATCAGGAGCTTTGCGTGACAAGAAGAAACTGCAGATCGTTGTTATCGGTAAGAATGTTACAAAGATTGGTGCCAACGCCTTTAGCAAGTGTAAGAAGCTGAAAAAAGTACAGATCACTTCGAAGAAACTTAAGAAAGTTACGAAGAAGTCCTTTGCTGGTATTGCGAAAAAGGTTGTGATCAAGGTGCCAAAGAGCAAGAAAAAAGCGTATAAGAAATGGCTTAAAAGTAAGAAGGTAGCATAGCGAATTTGTGATATGATGAGCCTCAGAGAAAAACAAGCGGCTGCGAAGCAGACATTTGTTTTTCTGGGCT
>ERZ791659.500-NODE-500-length-27262-cov-11.1824_pt1 | contig 27262 bp, 19 predicted proteins | sample MGYA00510053_ERZ791659 | MGnify/ENA primary metagenome ERZ791659 (study PRJEB30046, sample SAMN00715192) | human gut metagenome | study: EMG produced TPA metagenomics assembly of the A metagenome-wide association study of gut microbiota in type 2... | reverse complement strand
TACGCGCCACCCCCCCCCCCCCCCCTACAGCAAAATGATAGTGCTGTTTAGTTTTGGAATAGTCCCAACAGTGTATGTTAGTGAATGGGGATGGAGAATGCTTCTTCGAATTTCTCTGTGATAAATTTATCGCTCTCATCATAAAGTTGATAAATCTCATCGACAGATGGAGCCTTGGCAGTGCGCCAGTTTTCTATCCGAGGATAGAGCTCCCGGAATAATTCTTGCTCTATTCCTTCATTCAACTGCATATATCCGTTTCCTTTTCTATTGAACAATAGTTCCCAATTGAAATAAGTTTCGGCATTGTTGCCCCGTGCATAGCTATACACCTGATTGCGAAGCAGGGAAGTAGCATTGCATAGCGGACTGCTATATTTATCACCCTGCACACATAGCAAGTGAGGTAATTTCTTGGCTGCTCCTTTTACCCATACCGGAATGGCAGGAGTCACGGGCGGATAACCGATAACAGTCCACATTGTAGTGAACGAAGCATCTTCTCCCGGTTTCACTCCTTGTATGGCAACGGCGCAAGATGATTTCTTGCGGGCAATAAAATCTTGTTCCACAAACCAGCCATTGGTCTGAGGTTTGTTGAAAAGACCGCTCTTTAAATCTATTCCCATCAACGGATTGGCAAAAGAGCGGGATAAATTGCTGAACAGCCATTGCGGAGTAATCTCTTGGGTTGCCGCGGCAGTGAAAATCTCCTGTTCTGCCTGCTGGTAGCGCACATATCCCGCGCCTTCATCCAGCTTTCCGCTTACGGAGAAGTTTGCACGGACTATGTAACCATGCGGAGCCACTGACGGATCATTTACATTATATTCCGTGTAGTGTGTATAGTCCACTTCAAAGTAAGCTCCATTGCCTTGTGCATCAATCACTCCGAAATTAGTTTCCACATACAGGGGGCGTGGCAATGTATCCAGGTAATTCTTGAAGTCGTCTACGGTGGCACAGATTTCCAATGCCCGTCGCATCACGGTTCCGTTTCTGCTTCCGGTCTTTTCGCCTTCTTTTTTCTCTATCAGATTATAAGACACCGTATTCATAATTGAGAATCCGGCTTCATTGGTACCTATCCATATGGAACGGGGATTCTTGGCATAACCTGTTACGGCTATGAAATTATATTTTTCCCCTTTCATGTACCTCACGCAATTCAGCAGATCGCTTGTATCACGGTTTTTCCACATGATAGGGCGTCCGTCCGGAGTAACCTTGCCGGAGATAATGGCAGAAGTACATGCCCGGATTGTTTCCATGCCTGCCATCAGCAGACAGCAGAAGCACAATATAATAATGTATGTTCGTTTCATAATCAATGTTTTTTTATAAACCAACCTTTAAAGCGGGCAGTGAGCAGCACGGCCAGTCCTGCCGCCAGACAGATACCTGCAAATAGCAATCCGTATCCGTTCAGGAAAGCTACCGGTGCAAAAGTAATCAGCGAAATTTCCACCGGAGCGATAAACAGATAGGCCAAAGCGTAGCTGTCCAGGCAGCGGCTTCGCATCTTGGGGTCCACTACACGTAGCAGGGCGATGCCCATAGCCATAGTTCCCGTGAACCATCCCCATGTAAAGATAGCTTTCTCAAACCAGCATTCTTTCATCAGCTTGCGTGCCATGATGAGTACATAGGTTAAGGTTACCACCAGTCCCGATACCAGCAAGATAATCAATGGCACGATATACTCCATCACTACCGAGATTTTGATGGAAGCGATGCCGAAGGCTACCAATAAATCAGTAAAAGTTCCACTGATGTGTCCCACCGTTTGCGGGCAGATATACTCACTGACCTTTGTCTTGTCGAAAATCTTTTTCAGCAGGATACCTACAACGAAGGCGCAACTGAACACCGGCAATTCGAATCCGGGCATAAAATACGAAACAATTTTGCTGATGCAATATCCTCCTAAAGCGATTATTGTCACAATGATGAGGTTGAAAGTCAACGGATCGATAGAAATGGAGGAGCAGGAACTTTCGCCCATGCTTTCCCGCTTTTCTTTGGGTAATAACCCGGTGCGGAGTTCATGGGGCAGATCGTCATAATTGGTAAGGAAAGAGGTATATCCCTTTTTGGTTCCCCATTTAATGATGGTTAGCCCCAGAATAACAGAAGCTACAATGCCGAATGTGGCGGCTGTCATAGCCAAAGTCAGTATTTCATCATATCCGAATTGTCCGAAAGCCTGTCCAATGGCGGCGGCTGTGCCATGCCCTCCGCAAAAACCGCTGGGCATGGTAATGCCGAATGCCGGATTCAGCGGCCATATCTGGTTCAGGATGAGCAATCCCAGCAAACCGCCGAAAGCCCATTGCAGCAACATCCCTGCCTGCGAGTATGCCCACATACTTCCTATGGTGGCTCCGTCACCTTTCGCTTTTTGCGAGGTGAGGGGGAGGGCGCCAAAGATGAAAGCAATCAATATTCCGGCGTAAGTCCCTGTCTGGGTGGAAAGCGAGATTACATCGAAACCGTGCGGACCTAAAGCCAATCCCATGAACCCGGCCAACAGGCTGGGCGGGATAAATAACTTTTGGATCAGCTTTATTTTTACTCTCATGAGCTTGCCGATCAGTAACAATACAGAGATAATGCCTACATCGACAAATAGTGTCCAGGGAGTGAAGTCTGCCATAGGAATGTTTTATTTAATGCATTCGTTGAAGAATACAGCGTTCATAAATAGTTTACTTGTTCCGAACCAATAAGAACGGAAGTTCATGTCATCTGCAAATATAATGACGCAACCGCTTTTATAAGGCTTTGCAAAGACTGCCGGTGTATCTTTTAACAGTTTTTGGTTTTTAGCCGAAAGGAATCCCGATAATAAAGGTTTGGAAGTGTAATGCAATGGAGAAATATAGGGGTTTGCATCTTTCTTGAAGATGATATTTCCTTTCTTCATTACGGCTATTTCATTTTGTTCCAGTCCCCAAGCCAGCGGGTGAGTCTTGTCCAGATGGCAATTCAGGATCACTCCGTCTATATCGTTTCCGGCGTTAGCTGTCTTTTTGCTTTCATAGGATAGATAGGCGGCAGAATCCGCTTTGATTGCCGTGCTCTTTGTTTTCAGCGCCATAATTCCGGCATCGTTTACCCATTGCCAGGCTTTGCCGGTGGCTATCAGCGTACCGCCGTTTCCTATCCATTCTTTCAGCGCCGTTTCACTGGCTTTTCCCAGTGCCGGAACTCCGTTTGCCATTACAATCACGTTGTAGGGTTGAAGTTTCTTGGCGGTCAGTATGTTGCTTTCTATCAGGACGGGGCACATTTGGAAACGCTTGTCCAGCAGATACCATATTTCTCCGGAATCGGGGATCCCCATTGTTCTACCCACTAATACGGCAACTTTAGGTTGCCTGATCGGCATATAGGCAGGGCTTGCCAAGTCTACATCTTCCATCAATCCGGTGGTGGCGGCATAGATATCCACTCCTGTTTCTTTGGAAAGCTTGACCATCATATTATAAATTTCATCGGCGGAGACAGGTTGATTCTGTGCCATGACCTGAACGGTGCCATATCCCATTGTTTTCTTTCTGTCGCCAGAATGGAATGTGAAAGGTCTTCCGCTTACATTAATATATAGCCCTTTCTTTTGTAGTTCATAAATTACTTTGGGGGCATAAAATTCCTTGTTCTCGAATACATATCCGTAGTCACTCTTGCCTCCTATGACCTGTCCCGGTTGGAACTTGTTTTCGGTTGCCGGGTCGCCTATCAGTCCTGCGGTGGTCTTTACGGGTACATACTTCAAGTTGAATGCATGGGGGAAAGTCCAGGTAGAAATATCATAGAATGTACTGTCTATGTATTCCAGGCTGTTTTCCATCAATGCTTTGACCATCATGCTGTATTTTTGTTCTACAGGGATAATGTAAGCATCTTCTTTTTTGAACTGTTTGCCTTCTGCCGAGTAGTCTTTTGCCAAGTGATATACATCTATGCGGTGGTGAGCCATGTTTTCCAGGAAATGGTACCGGATGGCTTTTGAGCCGCGGGTATCAAATACATAACCTTTCACCGTTTCTTTCTGGGCATCAGTTCCGGTCTTTTCATAATACTCTTTCTGATAAGTGAGCAGGCGGTCTTTCATCTTATATCCTGCTATCAAGGTGGCATAGGATGCCAATGCCTGGTTGCGCACGGTCCATGCAAAGGAACGGATGCCGTTGACGGTCATTCTGAGATGTCCGCGTGAGGTTCCTTGTTCATACAGCAAGCACACCGAACCGTGAATGTCTCCATAGGCTGCACCTTTACCGTAATAATAATCATCATATCCTTCTTTGGAGTAATATCCCGTACCTATTTTATCCAGTTCGGTGGCACAATAGGCGGATATTTCCGCAGTCAGGTCTTGGTTGAGTTGCGGCGTAAAGGGATGGGTGCGCTTGGGGTGTCCCGGACTGAAATAGTAGGGACGGGCAGAGCCTTGCTCGTGTTGGTCTACCACGATATTGGGGAGCCAGTCAAAATAAGTATCCAGTCCGTTGATGCCTTCGGGATGTTGTGCCATTAACCAGTCACGGTTGCAATCTGCCCAGTAATGGTTGGTGCGGCTGGAAGGCCAGGGTTCCAGGAACTCACGGGAGTTCAGATCGCTGACGTCTGTCAGGCTTCGACTGGTATTTACCCAGGAGGCGAAGCGGTTGATTCCGTCGGGATTGGCTCCGGGGGTCATTACCACTACTGTATGGTTCAGCAGGTCATTGATTTCGTTTCCTTCGGCTGCCGTCAGGAAGTAGGCGATGGCTAAAGAAGCGTTTACTCCGGAAGGTTCATTGCCATGAATGCTATAGATGAGGCTGACTACTACCGGCATATCTTTCAGGGATAGCGAACCGGATTGGTTGACATCGCTCAACTTGAGATGTTCTTCTTTGATCCGGTCTATTTTCTTCTGGTTGTCTGCCGAGGTAAAGATTACTTCAATGAACGGGCGATGTTGATAGGTTCGTCCCATTTCTTTGATGGTAACTCTGTCGCTGATGCTTGCCAAGGTTTCCATATACTTTACTACCTGTCCCCAGTCGGCGTGTTGTTCACCTATTTGGAAACCGGTGATGCTTTCGGGGGTAGGGATGTTCTTATTATAGGTATAGTTGCCTTGGGGCAGGAAGTATGATAAATCATACGCGTATGGTTCGGGCTGCGGCTGGGCAGTGATGCCTGTTGCCAGGAATACTAGCAGCAGGCATATAGGATAGAATTTCTTCATTGTTCTTACAACGGATTTTGTTTACATTCCGGGTTCACGTCACATTCATCTTTCGGGAACACCCACTGCCATTCTTTGTGACCGGCTTCCCTGTAACGGCAATCTTCACCCATCGGGTGTGCATCGTACATATTAAAGTTAGAGGCTTCGGGATCTACATTGGTTGGCATTTTGGTATTGCTACTCCATGGGTCATCACTATAGCCTAATTCCGTGCGTGTTTTCGGACCTCTGTCCAAAGGCATATTCAGACGTTTTAAATCGAGGAAACGGAATCCTTCTCCCCATAATTCAATGCGTCTTTGGAACATGACTTCTTCTATCAGTTCTTCACCTGTCTTGGTAGAAAGTTTGTATTCCGGATCACGATGATGAGCCAACGGATAAAGGGCATTTGCAGCTTCTGTAGATTTTCCGGCACGTGCATATCCTTCGGCTTCAATAAGCATCATTTCGGGTAGGCGCATCCAAGGTACATCACCACATTTGGCATTTTCATCAGCCAGTAAAAACTTGTTTGCCATGTAGTTGCGAATATAACCTCCTGTCGGAATAACTGGTTTAACGGGCGCTTTAGGATCTTGTGCCCTGGGGAACCATAAGGTTTTGCGTACATCGGTGTCCGAAATCTTGTTATAAAGTAAATTATAGATAGCACGTGGGGTATTCTTATTATAACTTACATTCTTATTAGACATGAAACTATGGAAGTCCTTTAGCGTACCTGCCTGATCTTCCTGTCCTTTCTTTCCCCAAAGCCATTCGGTGTTGGTCTGGTCGCTCATACGGTTGGCGAAGGTGGTGTATGTATCGTCCTGCAATTTAGCTCCGGAATTATCAACTACCTGTTTAGCCATTTCTGCCGCTTCCAGCCATTTGCCTTGTGTCAGTAATACACGTGCTTTTAAACCACGTGCCACATGTACATCAATATGAGATTTGTTTTCCTTTTTTAAAGTCTTCACCTGCGAAAGTAAACTAATGGAATTATCCAGATCTTCATTAATTTGCGCATACACTAGTTCTACACTGGAACGGGGAAGATTGTTTGTTGAATTATCAGTTCGTAGAATTACGCCCAGTTGCTCATTGCTTTCTCCCGCCTTATACCGTTCTGCCCAGCATTGCACCAGGTTGAAATAGGCAAATGCACGATAAGCTAAAGCTTGTCCTTTTATATAGTCACGTTCTTCTTGTGTTCCTGTTGCATTGTCTATGTTGAGGATAATCATGTTTGCATTGGCTATAAATCTATAAAAGAGTTTATAGTGATACTCCAAGTGGCTGGATGAAACATTGCGGTGCAAAGTCCATTTTGCAGATGACTGGAATTGTGCATTGGCACGTGTATATACCAAATCTTCTCCCATCATATCCATCCATATCATAAAGGTTTGGAATCCTCCCTGAGCATATGAACTGGAAAGGGACGGAGTGTACATTAATTTGTGCAAACCATTGACAGCCATCATACCTCCGGCTGTTGTTTCAAACATCTGAGACTGGTCTACAGTCTGGGTGGATTTTGTTTCCATGAAGCTATCTTCACAAGAACTGAATCCTATCATGAATGTTGCGAGTGCTGCAACTAATATTTTTTTATTCATATTCATTTGTCTTTTCTTGGTGAATAAACTTAGAATGTCAAATTAAGTCCCATTGTAAATACTCTGGACGGCAGGTAAACATCTCCATTACTGCTATATCCCGAAATGTTCTTACGTGGATAGATACCTTGCCGTTTGGTTATTTGGAATACGTTGTCGGCCGAGAAATAGAGCTTCAGATCGGATACGCTGAAGCGTGTAATCCACTTTTTGGGGAATGTGTATCCAAAGTTGATGGCAGAAAGTTCCAGCATATTTGAAGAAACCAGCCATTGAGTGGATGAACCGGTCAGGTTACTGGCATCGCTACCATTGGAAATGCGGGGAACATTGGTCACATCTCCGGGCTTCTGCCAGCGTTTCAGCATATCTACATGCAAGTTGGAATAAGATAATGAACCGGTTCCCGGAGACATTAACGAAGAATATGCGGTGTCATACATTTTTCCGCCCAGCTGATAATAGAAGGTCAATGCAAGGCTGAATCCTTTATAAGTTAGATTAGTGCTGATACCGCCACTTACTTTGGGCATGGCGTTTCCTGAGTAGTCTTCCAATGCTTCATTGATATTGGTCGTGTAAGTTGTTCCGTTTACATCTACCAATGATTCTGATTCTTCCAATGCCGTTTCATTGGGCAAATAAAGACTGCTGCCGGTTGCCGGGTCAATTCCTTTCCATTGTTTCAGATAGAACTCATAGCGTGAATGCCCTTCTTCTATTCTGTGTTTGCCGCTAATGAATGGGTCAACAGGTAATTTTGTTATCTTATTCTTGATATGGGTAGCATTTACATTCACATCCCAGGTAAAGTCTTTTCTGTCGAATATATTTGCGTTTATTTCCACTTCTATACCGCGGTTATACATAGTTCCGGCATTCATATCCTGAGATTCCATTCCGGTAGAGAACGATAGGGGAACTGAGAACAGCAGGTTACTGGACTGGCGGTTGAAATATTCTATGCTACCTCTTATTTTATTCAAGAAACTGAATTCCAATGCCACATCAAAGTTGCGTGAAACTTCCCATTTCAAGTCCTTATTTCCTAATGAACTTTGAATATATCCGGCTTCACCTGCATTCTGTGCATTTTCGTAAGTCGCTCTCCAGGGATAATATCCTCCAACGTCGTCGTTACCTACTTCACCATAAGATGCTCTTAGCTTCAATAAATCAATGAAGCTGAATTTCTTCATGAACTTTTCCTTATCAATGCGCCATCCACCGCCTATTGACCAGAAGTTACCCCAACGGGAATCTTTATAAAAGCGGGAAGAACCATCCCGGCGGAAAGATCCGGAAACGAAATATTTGCTGTCATAATCATAGTTGAAACGTGATAGGTAGCCTTCCGTAGCATATTTATTAGTATATGAATTGGGAGTGGTATTTAGGTTGGAGTAGTTTCCCAGTTCGTAGTTGTTGTCAAACTTTTGATCCTTCATGGAAGCGGTAAGATAGTTATATTCATATTCGTAACTTTCGTGTCCCACTAAGATGTCAAAGTGATGTCTGTCTATCGATTTTGTGTAGGTCAGAAGCTCATTGAATGTCCAAGTCGTGGTGAATGAATTGGTTTTGGTTGCAGTACCTGTATTTCCTTTTTCCGGATAAACGATAGCTGCCGAAGAAGATAAATAAGAGTTAGCGCCTACGCCTCCGTTGAAAGTAAATTTAAAGTCTTTCAGGAAAGAGACTTCTGCATATACTTTTCCATTGAGGGTATTTCTTCTATTGCTGTTATAGTTCTTCTGCAATTCCACAGCCGGATTATTGCCCGAAACGTAGTCGCGGGAAGGAACTTCTATTCCGTTTACCGAATACCCTGTTCCAAAGTCATAGATCAAATTTCCGTCGGCGTCTCTCAAATATTCACCGGTTTCCGGATTGTGTACATGGATAGGATAGATAGGACCTACATAGCGTACAAAACGGAAAGGGTTGATATTATTGCCTTGGCTTTCATTTTGGTTTCCATCGCTATAACTCATGTTGGCGGAGAGATTTGTTCCTACTTTCAGCCATTTTGTGATTTGTGAGTTGACATTGGCACGTGCTGTGTAGCGTTTAAATTGTGAGCCGATAATATAACCATGTTCGTTGGTGTAACCGATAGAAGTGAAGTAATCACTCTTTTCTGTACCTCCACTGATAGAGACGGAAGCATCTGTGCGGCTGCCTAAATGCTGGATGGCATCTTCCCAGTCGGTATCGTCTCCCCATAACAGTTGTGCATTCGGATTCACAACTCCCGTACTGCTGAGCACTTGGTCGCGGGGAACATTAAATGGATTGTAAGAAAGATTATCGAATAAATTGGTTGCAGCTTCTGCACCCGCTGATTCCCAACTCTTACCGTCACTCACATATTGGTTACGCAAATTTTCCCAATAGAGTGATACGTAATCATTTACGCCTACTTTCTTGTAGTCACCACTTTGTTTGGCTGTAATACCTTGGTTGAATTTCAGATTGACGGTCATTCTTTCTTTATGACCCTTCTTGGTGGTAATCATAATTACGCCATTGGCTGCACGCGAACCGTAGAGTGCGGAAGAAGCAGCATCTTTTAGAACTGTCAGACTTTCGATGTCATTAGGGTTAATACTGCTGATGGAGTTATCATAAGGCATACCGTCCAAAACGATAAGCGGGCTATTGCTTGCGCCATATGAACCAACTCCGCGGATATAAATAGAAGGTTCGGAGCCCGGTTGTCCGTTGGCAGTGGTTACTTGTACACCCGATGTGGCGCCAACCAATGCGCTGGTGATAGTTGTAACCGGTTTAGCTTCCAGCTTGTCTGCCTTTACCAGACTGGCAGAACCGGTAAATGAGCTTTTCTTTGATGTACCATAAGCTACCACGATAACTTCATCCATTGTTTGCGAATCACTTTCCATGACAATGGTCATGTTCGGTTGGATGGGGAGGATTTGCGTTGTGAGTCCAACAAAAGAAACTTTGATATTTTTTGCATTGGCGGGGATGTTGTTTAAAGTAAATTTTCCGTCAATGTTTGTGATAGCACCTATATTAGTTCCTTCCACTAATACGGTGGCGCCTACCACGGACATGTTGTCTTCTTTAGAGATAACCGTTCCGGTTACTTTTCTGGTTTGTTGGGTTACTTCTGTCCGGATGGGGACAGCGATTGATGTGTTGTAAACTCCTGCCAATAATAGCATTGTTAAGAATACACTTTTCTTTAGTCTGCAACTGCTTCTAAGTGGCTGCACGGCTTTTCTTAGTTTTGCATAGTTCATGTTTTAATCAATAAATTAATTACTAACCATTTTTTATTCCCGATATGTTATCCTAAAAGCTTTATAAGTGTTATAATTATTAAACTTTAGCGTGAAACTATAAACTTTTCTTTGAAAAACAAAATATATCGTAGCGAATTTTATGGTTTGAATTTCATTTTGAAAGTAAAGGTTAAAATATTTAGTTTATTGATTGTTAATTGCTATAAAACCGTAATTACTGAATTGGTGGGGGATAAGAGGAGGGTTTGTTTTGCCATTGGATAATGGCGATAATTTGATTTGTAGGGATTAGTTCTATTCTTAATAATAATTAAAATAGGAGTGGGGCAGTTAGACTTTGATTGCTGGAGTTTAACTCTGGTATTTGGAGGCTGCTGATTTCTTTATGATGAGTTAAACCGCATTACTAGGGTTGTAAACTTAGCAGTGCGGTTTAAAGTAAGAATCACTAGGTTGGCAAATGTGTGATTCAAAGAGTAATATTTTTAGTTATTAGTGTGCTAGGATAAGTTTTTTTAATGCTAGTAACTGATTATGGCTTTCTATGATAATATGAATCTATTTTATGTTTTCTAATTTATAATAGACTTCTGAACCATAATTAAAGAATCCTTTCCACTTGCCTGTTATTTTTATGATTTCTCCATTTTCTTTTGCAAAAGTGGCTAAATAAGTTGCTGTACATTCTTTTGTGTGTATTTTGCTCATTGTAGTCAATCTTGTATGCGGAGGAACTTCTATAGTATCTTCGGTTTTGGAAGAGGGGGGAAGTATCGTTTCTACGAGAGAAAAAGGTACTTGAAGGTCTGACCAGAATCTTTTAAATTCAGAGCTGAAACCGTTTGAATCACGTGTAATAGAAACTAATATACTTCCTCGTTGAGTTAATTTGTTAAATAATTCAGGATCATCGCAGTAAAATTGTGAGGTTTCTACTATATGTTCTTCTATAGAGAATGTTAAATACATGGATTCGTTATTATCATTTGTGTCTATTGTAGTAGGTAGTTCTATAGCACCATCCTTAATTGTATCGTCTGCAGAAAGTTTCCATTCAATAGATTGCAAAGTAAAACCACTATAATCCCCTTCATCATCATTACTGCATGATAAAAGAGATAAGATACATAAAGCGATCATTAAGTAATTGCATAGTTTTTTTAGTGTAGTCATAATTATTAGGTTTTAGTGTTGTTAGATTTCTATCTATCAAAGATATATAAAAGGTGGGAACTTGTTATTTATTATTTGGTTTATCTTCTAATCTTTTGCATAATTTAATAAATCATTAAATAAATGTTAAAGATTAAATTTCTGCGCAGTATTTCTAATAATCTTGCATTTAATCATAAAACAACAAAAAAGAGTTGAGTTCTCTCTTTAGAAACCGATTCTTTTATTTATTTTTGCAAACCCTAATAATTATAGAAGAAGAACAATGAAAAAAATGAAATTGGCAGTAGTATTTGCTGCATTAGTATCGGTATTTGGTTTTAGCTCTTGCTTGGATAGTGGTGAAAGTGGACCATCCACTAAAAGTTGGCTGGTAACAGTTACTGGAGATCGTTATACAGGATTTCAATTTTATGCGGATAATGGTGGAATTTTGGTTCCAACTTCTACCAGTGTAAGTTCTGTTGGCGAAAATTTGGAAAAGGTAAAAAGAATATTATTGTATTACTCATTTGTAAATGAAGAAACTATACCAGCTAATCCGACAGAAACTACAAAATATGATATTACTTTTCAAGGTGCAACAGCAATAGATACGAAAAATGTAATTAATCTATATCAAAATGAAAATGCTGATACTTTGATTACTAATAAAGATGCGATTGGTTCTTTCAATATTGTGAGTGCTTATAAGGGATATATAACTGTAGGAGCGACTTTTAATTATAGTGGTGATGCTAAAAAAATGCCATATATGAATATGGCTTACAGTAGTGATGTAGATGTTGATGCGGCTAATAATACATTAAATCTGACTTTGTATTATGATAATAATGCAGAAAATGCATATACTCAAGCATCAGATGTTCTGTACTCTTTCCAATTACCTTCTGAAGTATATGGTACTTTCTCAAGTGATTCTATAAAATTGGTTGTGAAAGCTGACGGTTCAAGTTCACAAGAGTTAAAGAAAGAAGTAAAAATTGCAAAATCAAGTCTATTTCCTCCTAGAGGTTATTAATATTGATCATCAAAATAAAAAGATCCTCTTTAGTGATAAGCTGAAAAGGATCTTTTTTATGTACTTCTATATATACTCCCAATAATATATACTTTATAGTGGTTCACCCTATTCCTTCTTTGACTCCCCTTTATTCATACGATTTTTAGGGTGAAGGGTAGTTAATAACATTCTTCCACTCCTTTCAAAGTTAAAATTCTCTCTTTTGCTAAAGAACTTTAGGTGCTTCTATCTTTTTTCCAAATGCATTCATTATATCAATTCAAATTTCAAAAACAAACGCCCGAATTTCAAAAACGGATATCCATTTTTAGAATTCAGACGTTCATATTAAGAAAATGGACATCCGTTTTTGGGACTTGAAAAAGAATGAATTGTCTTTCAGGAAACTCTTAATCTTATTTTATAAACGTCTAATTCTTTTTTTTAAAGACAGTTATCTTTTTCAGGAATTTACTGAGGAATGTGAAGTTTCCGATTTCGGCTCTCGAAACATCTCATGAGGTACTGCGAAAATAAAATATTGCGGTGTGTTGTGGAGCTTTTCAATATGTCCTATTTACCCTCTAAAGATAACAGGAGACCTTTCCGAAGATGACGGGAGACCTTCCTGAAGATAACAGGAGACCTTTCACAAATTGTCAAGAGAGTTTTCCAAACCATCAAGATCGTTTTTCATTTTTGTTCAAAACAGAATTTGTAACAAGGTACTGAACGGAAGTGAATAGGGTGAATGGTGTGAAGTTGTTGCCCTTCACCCGTAAACAGCCTATTGGTAGGGGATAGAGATAGGTGAATGGCGTGAAACATGATTAAGCTAAATTATAGTGAGAGAGAAGATAAAACTTACTCTGTTTGATTTTAATCATAATGCGGCTTGTCTTCTATAAGTATTTGTGAAATCCTCTCGAACTCTTCTATGATTTCTTGTAGTTTTGGATTACAGTTTTCTACAATAATGGCAGTATAGAACCCTTCGCCTTCTATTTTGGTATTAGCGGTACGGATTGTAAAACGTTCCGGTTCGGCATTGTGCTCAAACCATGTGAGGAAAAGTCGGTTACGAATTTCTTCGCGATGGTCGGAAGTGTCGCATATATAAAACAAAACATGAGAGTTAGAATGAAAGAATTCATAGATGATAGCAAGAATCGTTGCTTTGACTTTAGAGTCATGTGGCATGTGCGTTTCTTCTATTTTACGGATAATGAATTGATACGTTTCACATCCTCCCAATATAATGTCTTCTTTACTGAAACTTATACTGTAATGTATTCCTTCATCGGTTTGAAAAATAAAATCACCTTCAGAGAATATAATCTCATAAGGTGACTTTTCTTGTATCTGAGTAAGCGAAAATTTGATCATAATATTACTACGTTGCCTTTGATTCCTTCTTTCGCCCATTGCTCTTTAGTACGATTCAAAGCTTCTTTCTTATGTTCTAAAGCCTTTTTAAAGGCTTTAAGAGCCTCTTCTTTTTTTATTTTTGTTTTAGGCATATCTTGATGTTGCTTTAGTTTTGAGCAAAAGTAGTCCTATTTTTCTATTTTTCCAAGAGAAGTATGAGAAAAAGATTCGTTTATTCCAGTGAATTTAGTTACCTTTGCACTTCATTGAAGTTAAACCAAGGTAAATAGATTAGGCATTGAACTACAAAGACTTATTTAAGCGAGTAATGATGTTAATCTCTTCTCCGGCAAAGGCATGGGAAGAAATTAGCAAAGAAGAGGATAGACGCAGAGTGCTGAGCGCATTTGTTTATCCAATGATTGGTTTATGTGGATTGTCCGTTTTTATAGGAACATTTATAGGGAATACGGCTGGGACGGCTGCTTTTCAGATAGCAATGACACGTTGTTGTGCCGTGTTCGTATCCTTGTTCGGAGGGTATTTTCTGGCAGCATATGCCATGGACCAACTGGGAAAGAAACTATTGCAACGGGGAGATCAATATGAACTAAATCAGCAATTCGTAGGTTATTCTATGGTAGTGACCTTTGTGCTTGATGTGATCAGTGGATTGCTCTCTATCTCCATTCTGCATTGGATTTTGCAGTTCTACACTATATTTGTAGTGTTTGAAGGCGCACGCACGCTGATGAAAGTAGAGGAGAAAAAGCTGACCCGCTATACCCTGATTGCTTCGGTGATTATTATAGTATGTCCGGCGCTGATTGCAGCCGTATTTAATGAATTATCTGTTATTTTGAATTAATGAAACCATCTCCTGTTAATATAAAGAATAAGCGTGCATCATTCGATTATGAATTTATCGATACATACACCGCAGGTATCGTGCTCACGGGGACTGAGATAAAGTCTATCCGTCTGGGCAAAGCCAGCTTGGTAGATACCTATTGTTATTTTGTGCAAGGTGAGTTGTGGGTGAAGAATATGCATATTGCCGAATACTTCTATGGCTCATACAATAACCACTCTGCCCGCCGTGAACGCAAGTTGCTGCTGAGCAAGAAAGAATTGCGTAAACTGGAGGAAGCCGGAAAGAATTCCGGTTTTACGATTGTCCCTGTCCGATTGTTTATCAATGAAAAAGGATTGGCAAAACTAGTCATTGCATTGGCAAAAGGTAAAAAACAATATGATAAGCGCGAGTCACTGAAAGAGAAGGATGACCGTCGCGAAATGGATCGCATGTTTAAAAGATAAATAGAGGTGTATCAAAACAAAAAAATGACTATCATTTAGCTGTAGGGGCAGATCGAATCTGCCCGATAACAGTTTGTTTTGTGTATACGGGCGGATTCAATCCGCCCCTACGGTAAAACATTTGATAAATACTTTTAGAGCTTTGATATATCTCCCTTTGAATAATTATGGCTACACTGGAACAAATAATCACCAAACGGGTTCTTATCCTCGACGGAGCGATGGGAACCATGATACAGAAATACAACTTATCGGAACAAGATTTCCGTGGTGAACGTTTTGCGCAAGTCACCGGACAGATGAAAGGCAATAATGACTTGTTATGCCTTACCCGTCCCGATGTGATAAAGGATATTCACCGCAAGTATCTGGAAGCGGGTGCGGACATTATAGAGACGAATACTTTTAACGCCCAGCGGGTATCCATGGCCGATTATCACATGGAGGATATGTGCCGTGAAATAAATGAGGAAGCCGCCCGATTGGCCCGCGAACTGGCAGATGAATATACAGCAAAAACTCCTGATAAACCTCGATTTGTAGCAGGATCGGTAGGGCCTACGAACAAGACTTGTTCCATGAGTCCCGATGTAAATGATCCGGCTAAGCGTGCACTGACCTATGATGAACTGGTGGATGCCTATCGCGAACAAATGGAAGCCTTGCTGCAAGGAGGGGTGGATGCCCTGCTTATTGAAACAATCTTTGATACGCTGAATGCCAAAGCTGCCATCTTTGCGGCAGAAACCGCTATGCAGGCGGTAGGGTGCAAAGTTCCCCTTATGCTATCTGTTACAGTTTCGGATATAGCCGGACGTACCCTTTCGGGGCAAACGCTGGATGCTTTTCTGGCATCTGTGCAGCATGCGCCTATTTTCTCCATCGGTCTGAACTGTTCGTTTGGGGCAAAGCAGTTGAAACCTTTCCTGGAAGGACTGGCTGCGCGTGCACCTTATTATATAAGTGCTTATCCCAATGCCGGATTGCCTAACAGCCTGGGAGAATATGATCAGACTCCCGAAGAAATGGCTTCGGAGATAAAGGAATATATAGAGGAAGGATTGGTAAATATCATTGGCGGTTGCTGCGGAACAACAGAAGAATACATTGCAAAGTATCAGGAATTAATTGTTGCCGATTCTAATTGGATTCCTCCCCATATCCCCGCAAAGAAACCCGAAAGAATGTGGCTTTCCGGTTTGGAACTGTTAGAGCAGAGCCCTGAAATGAATTTCATCAATGTGGGAGAGCGTTGCAATGTAGCCGGTTCGCGTAAATTCCTCCGATTGATTAATGAGAAGAAATACGAAGAAGCCCTGAGCATTGCCCGCAAACAGGTGGAAGACGGTGCATTGGTGATAGATGTAAACATGGACGATGGCTTGCTGGAGGCCAAAGAGGAAATGACTACCTTCCTGAATATGGTAATGTCCGAGCCCGATATTGCTCGAGTCCCCTTGATGATTGACTCCTCTAAATGGGAAGTAATTGAAGCCGGGTTGAAATGCCTTCAAGGTAAATCCATCGTCAACTCCATTTCATTGAAGGAAGGAGAAGAAAAGTTTATAGAACACGCCCGTCTGATAAAGAAGTTGGGAGCTGCCACAGTAGTGATGGCTTTCGATGAAAAAGGACAGGCAGATACATTTGAACGTAAAATAGAAGTCTGCTCCCGTGCCTACAAGATATTGACGGAACAGGTAGGCTTTAACCCCCACGATATTATTTTCGACCCTAATGTGCTGGCAGTGGCCACAGGTATCGAAGAACATAATAACTATGCAGTGGACTTTATCAAGGCTACCGGCTGGATAAAGAAGAACTTGCCGGGCGCCCATGTGAGCGGTGGAGTGAGTAACCTGTCTTTCTCTTTCCGTGGAAATAATTACATCCGCGAGGCTATGCATGCTGTGTTCCTTTACCATGCCATTCAGGAAGGGATGGATATGGGCATTGTGAATCCGGCAACTGCGGTGCTTTATACGGATATTCCTGTCGATGTGCTGGAACGGATTGAGGATGTAGTATTGAACCGCCGTTCCGATGCGGCAGAGCGTTTGATAGAAACCGCCGAAGCATTAAAGAACACAGCTACTGGGACAGAAGCCGTAAGGCATGATGAATGGCGTGAAGCCGGAATGGTGGAGATGCGTCTTCAGTATGCTTTGGTAAAAGGAATCGGTGATTATTTGGAAGAAGATTTGGCGGAAGCTGTGACATTATATGATAAGGCAGTAGATATTATTGAAGGCCCGTTGATGGATGGCATGAATAAGGTAGGGGAGTTGTTTGGTGCAGGAAAGATGTTCTTGCCCCAGGTAGTGAAGACTGCCCGTACCATGAAGAAAGCAGTAGCTATCCTGCAACCATTGATAGAAGCTGACAAGCAGGAAGGTTCCCGCAGCGCCGGAAAAGTATTGATGGCAACCGTAAAGGGGGATGTGCACGATATAGGCAAGAATATCGTATCGGTGGTGATGGCATGTAATAACTATGAGATTATAGATCTTGGTGTGATGGTTCCTGCCGAAACGATTGTACAGAAAGCCATTGAAGAAAAGGTGGATATTATCGGATTGAGTGGCTTGATTACCCCTTCACTGGAAGAAATGGCGCATGTGGCAGTGGAGTTGCAGCGTGCCGGATTGGATATTCCTATTATGATTGGTGGTGCTACTACTTCTAAATTGCATACGGCATTGAAGATTGCTCCTGTTTATGGTGGTCCGGTTATTCATATGAAGGATGCTTCACAGAATGCATTGGTGGCTGCCCGTTTGTTGAATCCCGAATCGCACAACGAGTTTGTGGAAAGATTGAACAAGGAATATGAAGAACTTCGCCGGAAGAATAGTAATAAGCAGGTAAAGACTGTGTCATTGGAAGAAGCGCAGAAGAATAAATTGAATCTGTGGTAATGGCAAGTATCCACTTGTAGGGGCAGATTGAATCTGCCCGATAAGATTCCGAAAGGTTTATTTGTAGTGCATTTGGGCGGATTCAATCCGTCCCTACAAGTGACTTATTTTTTAGATCTTCTTCAAAAATTCTTCCGCCTTTTCCAGCGTCTCAGGTTTTCCTATATCCATTAATTGCAAATCCTCTTTTACATAGCACTGTATTTTCAACTTGTGGCACATGGACAGATAAAAGTCAATGATGGAATACTGACCCGCAGGCAAATAACCATATAGCATGAAGTTCACTACTTGTATGCCGCTATAAGCATATTCCTTGTACATTCCTTCTTCATACTGAAAACCTAAAGGTTTGGTTTCCATTGTATCTTTATTGACCCAGCCGCATAGCATATTGTTTTCATCGAACAACAAGTAGCGTGAAGTTGGTCGTTTACTGACCAAAAGAGTGGCATGCGGAGCTGTATCAAAACTTTGGTGGAAATCCATAAGCTCTTTTAAATCGCAATTAGAAATGATATCTACATTGTGTATCAGGTAAGCTTCCGATTTGTATTTGCCTAACATCTTTTCCAACGTACTTATATTTTCCTTTGAGATTGCAATCTCTCCTGTATCGGAATAGCATGAGTCACTTATAAAGTCTTGAAGTTTTTCAAAGTCTGTAGTCAAAAATAATGGGAGAGCTTTTTCCATCCCTCCTCCGGTATCCAAAAGTGCTTCGGTCTCGTCCGAAATTTGAATATTGATTCCAAAATTATCATTTGCTTCCAGAAAGGCCAGAATTTGATTGGCAAAATGGTGCACATTGATTATTATCTCATCAAATCCTGCGGATTTTAATTTTAGGATGACATGTTCCAACATCGGTTTGCCTGCTACTACTATTAAGGCTTTAGGCCTGTTGTCTGTCAAAGGTTTCAGCCGGGTTCCCAGTCCGGCTGCAAAGATCATTGCTTTCATAAAGTTCTTTCGAATGTTTGTTCTATATTCTGTTCACGGTGTACCAGTTCCACTTTCACACCAAATTTCTTATTTAAATGTTCTGCCATATGTTGTGCCGAGTACACGGAACGGTGCTGTCCGCCTGTGCAGCCGAAGAAGACGGACAGGTTGCTGAAGCCACGCTCCATATATCGTTTTACCGAAGCATCTACCAGTGCATAAGCATGATCCAAGAAAGGGAAGATCTCACCATCTTCTTCCAGGAAACGGATAACAGGCTCATCCAGTCCGGTGAAAGGCTTGTAACGCTCATATTTTCCGGGGTTATTCACCGCGCGGCAATCAAATACATAGCCTCCTCCGTTGCCGGTAGGGTCATCGGGAATACCTTTCTTATAAGCAAAGCTCATGACTTTTACAGTGAGTTGGCGTTTCTTTAAGTCGTCTTTGAATTGCTTCAAATCAGTCAGTTCCCGTAGTACGGAGCATAGATAGGGATATTCGGGATAGTCCTCGCGAAGCAGTTGGCGCAGGTTCTCGATGGCATAAGGAACGCTCTGTATAAAGTGGGGCTTCTTCTCAAAATAGCCTCGGAAACCGTAAGCCCCCAATACTTGCAGGGTGCGGAACAATACAAAGTGGCGCAGCTGGCTGAAGAAATAATCCCGGTCTACGGGTTTGTATTTGCACAGTGCGTCAATGTATTCTTCCAGCAATTCATTACGCAGGGTTTCGGGATACTTGGCTTTTGCCTGCCACAGGAAAGAAGCTACATCATAGAAGAACGGACCTTTGCGTCCTCCCTGAAAGTCGATGAACCAAGGCTCTCCATCCTTTATCATTACATTGCGGCTCTGAAAATCACGATACATAAAGGTGGCGGAAGAACTACGCAGCAATACATCGCTCATTTTTTGGAAATCATCTTCCAGTTTATCTTCCTGAAAATCCAGTCCGGTAGCTTTCAGAAAACAATATTTAAAGTAGTTCAGATCCCAAAGGATAGAACGTTGATTAAATTCGGCTTGCGGGTAACAGCGGGAAAAGTCGAATCCGTCTGCTCCGGCAAATTGTATGGCGGGTAACAGGCGGATGGTTTTGCGCAGCAATTCCTTTTCTTCTTCGGAAAACACGCTGGTGGCCCGTCCTTTTTCGATGGCATTGAACAATAACGTGTCGCCTAGATCTTCTTGCAGATAATAGGTGTGGTCTTCTGAACAAGCGCATACTTGGGGAACGGGCAGACCTTTTTTGCGGAAATGTGCTGCCATATAGAGGAATGCTTCGTTTTCTTCGGTAGAGGTGCCGCATACACCGATTAATGTTTTTGTTCCTGTCAGTCGGAAATAACGTCGGTTGGAGCCGGAGGAAGGTAATTCAGTAATTTCTTCGGGCGCTGTCCCGGTGTATGTTTGATATAGTTTTTGTAATTCGTCTGTTATCATAATCCTTATTTTGGGGCAAAGATAGATATTATTCTCCCTTTTTCTGCTTAAACACAAAGAAAGTTAATACCTTTGCATGAAATTATGAAAAAGGTTGCTCTGTCCATATTAAAATTCCTGATGGTAATATTGTTTATATGTTACTATGTGGGGAATACTGCCTTTATTCATACGCATACTTTCCAGAATTATACCATTACACACTCGCATCCGTTTATTCCGGGAGCACATCATGGGCACAGTAGTGATGGGGAAGTAGAGACTATTGCTTTTTTAAATGCCTTTCTGGCATTGGCGGTTCCTGCCATTGCTGTGGTTTTTCAATTGGCATTTCTGCAAATCATCGTTCAGTTTTATTCTTTAATTACTTCCTTTAGGAAGGTCTTTTCTCATTTGCTGCGGGCGCCTCCGGTGGCGGGATAAGAGGCTGTATCAAAACAAAATAGGCTATCATTTAGCTGTAGGGGCAGATTGAATCTGCCCGAAAATAGTTTGCTTTGTGTATACGGGCGGATTCAATCCGCCCCTACGGTGAACAATTTTATATTTGTTTTAAAGTTTTGACGCATCTTCGATATGTTGGTGAAAACAACCTTCTCTATTTATTAATAATTATACTATAGCAAACATGAAACATATAGCATCACTGTGCCTTGCCGGCATAGTCTTATTTTCGTGCACCGGTAAGCAAGCAGAAAACGACGACTTGAAATACACGGTACAGGGAGACACCGTTATCGTCTCCTCCACTTCTCCCATTGCCAGCAAACTGAAAACGGCAACCATTCGGGAAGTCCCCCATCAAATGGTATTCACCACTTCCGGCGTAGTCAAAGCCATTCCCACCGGCTATGCCGAGATAGCATCACCCTTTGCCGGAAGAATTACTAAATCTTTTGTCCGTCTGGGACAGAAAGTATCCCAAGGCAGTCCCATCTTCGAGATCAGTTCCCCCACATTCTTTGAAACGGGAAAAGCCTATTATCAGGCCAAACAAGAAATGGAACTGGCACTAAAGAACCTGAAGCGCGAGAAAGACCTCTATAATAATAAGGTGGGTGCCCAGAAGGAAGTAGAGGAAGCCGAAGTGAATTACGAACTGAAAAAGAAGGATTACGAAAACGCATTGGCCGCCTTGAAAGTCTTTCAAATCAATCCCGACGAACTGGTACTGGGGCAACCGTTAATTGTCCGTTCCCCTATTTCGGGTGAAGTGGTGACCGATAAACTTGTCATCGGCCAATACATCAAAGAGGATGCCGAGCCGGTAGTTATTATTGCCGATTTAAATAAAGTATGGGTAGCCGCCAATGTGAAAGAAAAAGATATGCCCTTAGTCCGTTCATTGGAGAAAGTGGAAGTATCACTGGTTTCCATGCCCGATAAAATGATTGAAGGTACCATCTACCACATCAGCGAAATGCTGAACGAAGAAATTCGTGCCGTGGAAGTGTTGATAGAATGCGACAATAAAGACCGTGCCATGAAGCCCGGAATGTATGGCGCAGTAACGCTGACCGACAAGGCGGCAAATGTGGTAATGATTCCCACTTCCGCCATTCTTCAGCAAGAAAATCATGCTTATGTATTGGTGGCATTGGGTAATGGCCGTTACCTGAAACGCGAAATCGTAACTTCGGTTACAGATGGGGACAACAGTGTTATTCAGTCGGGCCTGACCCCCGGCGAGGAAATTGTGACCGAAGGTGCATTCTATCTAATCGAAGCCCGCTAAGCAGTTATGAAGAAATTGATTTATCTGGCGATACATCGGCGGGGGCTGATGTTCGTCCTGTTCTGCTTTATAGCAGTGGTGGGATATTATTCATGGACTCGGCTGGCTATCGATGCTTATCCCGATATTGCCGATACCACTGTGCAGATTGTGACACAGGTGCCGGGACTGGCTGCCGAGGAAATAGAACAGCAAATTTCTATCCCTATCGAAAGGGCGGTCAACGGTCTTCCGGGACTGAATGTGATGCGTAGCAAGAATACATTCGGACTGAGTACGGTAGTACTGGTCTTTGATGATGGAGTGGATGATTATTGGGCACGCCAGCGTGTGCAAGAGCGTTTGGTAGATGTAGAACTCCCTTACGGTGCCGTGCCCGGGCTGAATCCTTTGACTTCTCCCACAGGTGAGATCTTCCGCTATGTGATAGAAAGCGACAGTCTGGATCTTCGGGAAATGACCGACTTGCATAAATGGGTGATTATTCCCCGTTTGAAGCAGGTAACGGGTGTGGCGGATGTCAGCAACTATGGCGGTATCACCACACAATATCAGATTGAGATAGATCCTCACAAAATGGAGGAGTACAATATTTCCCTGTCGGATGTGACCGAGAAAGTGGAAATGAACAATGTCAACGCCGGCGGCAGTATGCTGAGTCGTGGAAATCTGAGTTACGTTATCCGTGGCATCGGCTTGGTGAAAGACTTGCAGGACTTGGGAAACATTGTGCTGAAAACGGAAAATGGTGTCCCTGTTTATCTGAATGATATAGGCAAACTGAAATATGGTAACCTGGAACGTAAAGGCGTGCTGGGCTTTAATGACGGTGTGCGTAATTATTCGGATGGCGTGGAAGGTATCGTGCAGATGCTACGTGGCGAAAATCCGTCACAGGTGTTGGAAGAAGTGCATCAGGCGGTAGATGAGTTGAATAATGAAATCTTGCCCGCAGGAACGCGCATCCATCCGTTTATGGATCGCACGGACTTGGTAAATACTACTTTGCACACCGTTTCACATACTTTGTTTGAAGGAATGGTGCTGGTGGTGTTGGTTTTGATTCTTTTCCTCGGCAGTTGGCGCGGTGCTTTATTGGTGGCATTGACTATTCCGCTGGCTTTGCTCATCGCATTTATCTTGATGCACGTGACAAACATTCCTGCCAATCTGCTTTCGTTGGGAGCGATTGATTTTGGTATCATTGTGGATGGGGCTATCGTAATGATGGAAACCATTCTGAAAAAGAGGGAGCGGCATCCCGGAGAGGTGTTGGAAGAAGATTCCATTCTCCGCCGTACCACAGAGGTTGCCCGTCCTATCTTTTTTTCTACCTTAATTATTATTACAGCTTATCTGCCGTTGTTTGCTTTCGAGCATATTGAAAAGAAACTGTTTACTCCTATGGCATATACGGTGGGTTATGCCTTGTTGGGAGCATTGGTGGTGGCTTTGCTTTTGATTCCGGGACTGGCGTATATTGCTTATCGCAAGCCCCGTAAGATTTATCATAATAAATGGCTGGAGAAGCTATCCGCCCTTTACCATGCACAGACTTTAAAGATCTTGGATAAGCACAAACTGGTTTTAGGCTCTTTGGCTATCATCCTGGTGCTGGCAGGTGGATTGAGTTGGATGGTGGGAAAAGACTTCCTTCCTCCTTTGGACGAAGGGTCTATCTGGATACAGGTGCAGCTTCCTCCGGGTATTTCTATTGAGAAATCCAAGCAGATGGGAGAGGAACTGCGTAATGAAGTCCGTAAATTTTCAGAAGTATCTTATGTAATGACACAGGTGGGGCGTGATGATGAAGGAGCTGAAGCTTTTTCTTTGTCCCATATAGAGTGTGCGGTAGGATTGAAGCCCTATAATACCTGGGAAAGCGGGCGCACCAAGGCAGAACTGATAGAGGCGATGAATGATTCGTTGCAGAAATTGCCGGGTTACACCGTCAGCTTTTCACAGCCTATTATTGATATGGTGATGGACCAGATAGCCGGTGCACACAGCGACTTGGCTATCAAGGTATATGGCGATAATATAACAGAAACACGACGCATAGCCGAAGAAGTGGAAGGGGTGATCAAACGCATTCCCGGTGCGGTGGATGTGGCAATAGACCAGGAACCGCCATTGCCCCAGTTGCAGATTATAGCCAACCGTGACCGCATTGCCCAGTATGGCTTGAACGTGTCCGATGTGGCAGACCTTATCGAACTGGCTATCGGTGGAAAGGCTATTTCACAGATTTTTGTGGGTAGCAAGTCCTATGATGTTATTTGCCGTTTCAATGATGAAAGCCGCAATACGCCGGAACGCATCGGCAGCCTGATGCTGACCTCGGGTAGCGGGGCAAAAATTCCATTGAGCCAGGTGGCGGATATAAAGATGACTACAGGTGCCAGCACCATTTCCCGAGAGATGAACAAGCGACATCTCACGGTGCACGTCAACCTTCGCGGGGTAGACCTTACCTCTTTTCTGAATCAAGCCAATAAGGCCATAGACAAAAGTGTGAAGTATGACCACAATGCTTTCCGGTTGAAATGGGCGGGACAGTTTGAGAACCAGAATCGCGCCTATGCCCGTTTGGGAGTCGTGATACCGTTGGCACTGGGCATTATGCTGTTATTGTTATTTGCTGCTTTGGGCAGATTCCGTCAGGCGGCATTGTTGATGTGTGTCGTTCCGTTGGCGTTGTTCGGAGGAATGCTGGCATTGAATGTGCGTGGCATGACGCTGAATGTATCTTCGGCTGTAGGTTTCATCGCGCTGATCGGGGTGGCTATTCAGAATGGAGTCATCATGATTTCGCATATCAATAATCTCCGTTCACGTGGCAGGGACTTGCGCGATGCTGTACACACCGGACCCCGCCACCGTTTCCGCCCTATCCTGATGACGGCTACGGTTGCCGTGCTCGGTTTGCTTCCGGCTTCTTTGTCTACGGGCATCGGTAGTGATGTGCAGCGCCCGTTGGCTACGGTTATTGTGTATGGATTGTTGTTTGCTACCATTATTACGCTCTATATTCTTCCTTCCTTATATTATATGATGGAGAAGCGGGTAGAGGAATGCAACGGAGTGATGCAACCAGAAAATGTAACGGTAAAGGAGGAAAAGAAATGAAGAAATACATACTATTGACCGGTTTATTGGCTTGTGGAATTTCTCTGCAAGCCCAGACCATTGAGTCGCTTACTTATTCCCAATATTTGGAAAAAGTAAATGCCGGAAACTTGGATTATGCCGCCGAGAGACTGAATGTAAGTGCTGCAAAGGCAGATGTAGTGGCTGCAAAAGTGTTTAATGATCCTTCTGTCTCGGTGGAATATACCAATAATCAGGACCATACCTTGCAGATGGGACAAAGTATAGAGGTGGGGTTGACACAGACTCTTTCGCCTGGAAAGCGCGGTGCCGCCATCAAGTTGGCGCGCAGTGAGAGTGAATTGTCCGAAGCATTATTGGCGGATTATCTTCGTAATCTTCGTGCGGAGGCTACCGTTGCTTATCTGGAAGTGCAGAAGCAGAAACAGATGTGCGAAGTGAAGAAAAACTCGTGTGCGAACCTTTGCGACTTGGCTAAATCGGATAGCATTTGGTTTGCTTCCGGAAAGATAATGGAGGTTGAAGCTATTCAGAGTAGTTTGGAAGCAGGGATTATGCGCAACGAAGTTTTGCAATCCGAGACAGAACTGAAAAATGCCTGTTTCTCTTTGGCTTTGATGATGGGAAAGGCTATGGGGGATACTCTGTATATGCCTCAGGGTGAGTTAAAGCCTGTCACCCGTCTGTTTGTGCTCGATGAATTGATAGCCAATGCTATTGATAATCGTTCGGACTTGATGGCGGCACTGAAAAATACCGAAGTTTCCCGCCGTGCCTTGATCGTGGCGCGTAGGGAGAAATTGCCCGATATTGATTTGTCACTGAGCATCAGTCACAATAACCGTGTGTACAATGAAGAAGCACCGGCTCCCAATTTCAATGGAGTAACGGCAGGTATAGCTATTCCATTGAAGTTCTCTGCTATGAACAAAGGGGCAGTGCATGCGGCAAAATTTCGTGCGCAACAGGCTGAAACGCAATATAATCAGGCTCGTTTGCAAGTTCAGACTGAGGTGATTCAGGCTTATCATCAATTCCAGTCATTGTCCGAGCAGCTTCGCCATTATACCAATGGGATGCTGAAACAGGCAAAGGATGTGCTGGACGGAAAGATTTATAGTTATCATCGGGGTGAGGTGCCTTTGCTGGAGTATCTGAATGCACAGCGCACTTATGATGACGTACAAGCCCAATACATAGAAACATTATATAATTATAATGTTTCCTTGGTAGAACTGGAGAAAGCAGCAGGTATCTGGGACATAGATTAAGGTTTCCGTATGCCGTAGGGGCGCATTGAATGCGCCCGTATGCACAAAGTAAACTGTTTTCGGGCGGATTCAATCCACACGTGTCCACTAAAAAAAATTAAGATTTAATTGAGTGTCATTTTGATAGTCATTTATTGCTTCTCTCTCTTTGAACAGTTCTCTTAAAGGGGATTTTTCAAAGAGAGAAAGGCTCAGAATTCTCAACACTTCATACGTTGACAAGTTTAATTTTAGATCTTTCCCGATTATATTTATTAGACAATAAGTTATGATTGCGCTATAAATTTGAATCTTTACTGCGTTTTCTGAAGTTCCATAAAACTCCTTTATTCTCAGATGTTGTTTTATCCATTTGAAAAAGATTTCTATACTCCAACGGTATCTATATAATAGTGCTACATCCTCTGCTGGTATTTTAAAATTATTAGTCAAAAAGACGAAAGTACTTTTCTGTTCAGAACTGTAATAGGTTACCTGACGTATGATTGAAGGATAACCTTTCTTTGCTATGCGTGAGGTAAATTTAATCCGTTGGTCAGCCATGATTCCGGTCTGCGCATTGTTGTAGTTTTTATCTTCCACGATGCTGTATTTCATATTTTGTTTCCTACGGACTACAAAATGAGCATGGATTATTTCGATGTTGTGCAATTGAGGCGTACTGACATATGCTTTATCGAATATATAGAAAGCTCCGGAATGATAAGGTATATCGTCCATTACAGTACTGTCGCTGACGGAATGGTCAGTTATGACATTAAAGATGGGGATCTCTCTCTTTACATCATATAAAGTATGCAATTTGATACCACCCTTGCTCTCCTGAGGCTTGCTCCACCAGAAAGTATTCAT
>ERZ791659.496-NODE-496-length-27335-cov-4.10088_pt1 | contig 27335 bp, 20 predicted proteins | sample MGYA00510053_ERZ791659 | MGnify/ENA primary metagenome ERZ791659 (study PRJEB30046, sample SAMN00715192) | human gut metagenome | study: EMG produced TPA metagenomics assembly of the A metagenome-wide association study of gut microbiota in type 2... | reverse complement strand
CCGTCGCATTGGGCGCGGGGACTCCACATGGCAGGGCCTTTCGAACGGTTCAGTATCCGGAACTGGATAGCTGTCTCGTCTGTTACCAATCCCATCTGTCCGCCCAACGCATCTATTTCACGTACTATTTGTCCTTTGGCAATTCCACCTACGGCAGGGTTGCAGCTCATCTGCCCGATCTTGTTCATGTCCATTGTAATGAGACAAGTCTTCGAACCTAAATTTGCAGCAGCGGCTGCCGCTTCGCAACCAGCATGTCCGGCACCAATTACAATTACATCGTACTTAAAATCCATTCTATCTTATTTATTATCAAACGGTGCAAAGTTACGGAAAAGTTGCGAGAAATATATCTCCATGCTCTTTTTGCTTCCGAAAATTCGGGGAGCTGCCCGGCTTCGTTGAAAAAAACGCCGTAATTTGGGCTTAGAAATATACAGTTTGTTCGATATTGACGGCTCAACCGTGTTTTAGATGCTTCGATTTCTTTTCAAAATGTCTATTTTCTGTCCAAAGATACTCGCTTATGCTTTCTTTTTGCTACTTCAAAATCGGTCGGAATACGGATAAAACTAGAACGAAAAGTGTTAAATTCACTCTTTGTCTTGACATAAATCAAAAAAACAGGCCAAAATTTGATTTTTTAGATTATAGCTCTTGTCATTTTCCGAAACAGCTCTAACTTTGCAGCGTAGTTGTGAAACTACTAATATTTTTAGGTATTAGGAAAAAGGTAATATACGAAAGGTATTAGTTTATAAAATTAAGGTATTAGATTTAAAGATTAGTTTTTAGGAAAAAGATTGTTTTGATTAGGTATTAGGAAAAAAGTAGTTTTCAGGTAATGAGTAAATGAAAGATGAAAGAAAGAAGAATCCCATTAGGGGGATTCTTTAAAGGTGGGGCGGAACGATTCGCTCTTTTTTTGTACCATGTCGGGAGATGTACGGGTTCTCCCTTTTTGAACAAGGGGCTTTTCTAAAAGAAAGAGTCCCGAAAAAACTTCCGGGACTTTTCCATGCAATGATGGTTCTTTCATTCAATGATGAAGACACTCCTTGTTATTTCAAGACTTCGCTCAGTTTCTTTTCAATTTCCTCACCTCTGAGGTTTTTCCCTATAATCATTCCATTCGGGTCTACTAACAGGGTGGCAGGAATAGCTCTTATGCCATAAACGGCAGCGCCTTCACAATTAAGTCGGACATTTGCGGCCATGTGATACCCAGGTCTTTTATTCCCTTCAACCATGCTTCTTTCTTGCTGTCCAAAGAGATGCCGACAACTTCAAAACCTTTGGAAGCGAACTTTTCGTAAGCTGCTTTTACGTGTGGCATTTCCCCGCGACAAGGACCGCACCATGAAGCCCAAAAGTCAATCAATACATATTTCCCTTTTCCTATGTAGTCGGATAAGGCAACCTCTTTGCCGTTCACATCTTTCAATTTGACATCTGTATATTTCTGTCCCACTTCTGCGCGTTTCATGGCAGTCTGATGCTTGATAACAGCCTGAGTATATCCGTTTTCCTTCATGACAGGAGAGGCGGCTGCAAGAATTTTTGTAACCTCTTCGCTTGACAGGCTGCTTTCAAAGCGGCGGAGTAACTGTGCTCCGACAATATTGTTCAGGTTTTGGTTGATGCATTCTTTTACTACTGCCGTCTGCCTGTTACTTACATCTTCCCAACTCTTTTCCAGTTCGAGCATTTTGTCCTTATCCTCTTCTTTTAATTCGGAAGCCTGTTTCCTTAATGCTTTGTATTCATTGTTGAATGCATTAATCTTCTCATTGCAAGCCTCAAGAATGTCATTTGAAGGCGTTCCTGTCGCTTTTCTCGAAGATTTATCCAGGGAGACATTGATCGTCCCGTCTTCAAGGATTAAAGTCGTTCTGGCTCTGCCCGCTGATACGGTGGCAAAACAAGCTTTTGGTTGTGTTCCTTTGAATGTAAAGGCGTTGTTACTGATAATTACGCTATCCATTGCGGCGGCTTCACCGCTTTCTGCGTCATTGAGATAGACTGTCTGCCCATCCATACCGGTAGCGCTACCTTTGATGGTATAGTTTACTTGTGCGGATGCTGCGAGTGACATGCATAATGCGCATGTCGTGATACTGATTCTGTTCATAATTCGAATATTAAAGTTTTATTGTATGTTCAAGTTATCTGTTCATTTCTTTCCGAGCGGGTCATATGGGCGGTTATCGACTTCCAATCCCCATTGCGGATTCTTTTCAATGATAGAGTTCGATTTCGGCAGCGTGTAATACTCATTATTCACCGGAGCCGAATAAGTCTTGCTTCCTATCTTATGTGTGATTGTAGTCTGACACCAGGGCTTTCCCGTATCATATACAAAACGTTTGATGTCAAAGGTACGCTGATAAGATGAAATAGGCAACTCCCGACGGCGTTCTTTTAGTATTTCATAAAGTAATTCATCTTCATTTAATGAACTGCCGTTCGGCAAGTCGGTATTATCACCGGAATAACGGTACTTGCGCAACAGGTTCAGGTCTTTCAACGCATTTGTCTTGTCGGAAGTGCGGGCTTCCGCTTCTGCTTTCATTAAAAGAAGCTGAGGATATGTGATGCCTTGATTGGTCAGCATTTTGGAACTGCGGCAATAAGTCCTTTTTATGCCGTCCTCATATTTTATGCCGCCTACGGTCGTCGAATATCCTAATATTCTCAAGGCAAATAACTGGTAACGCCTGTCGGTATCCGGGTCGAACAGGGCAAGGAAATCATCCGACGGGTAATAAGTGGATTGACCATTGGTGGTGGCACATCCTGCAGGTGCTGTTCTGTAAAAAAGATTTTCCCTGTGTATACTTTGGTTGAACAGCAGGTCTTGTCCGAGTAAGTCGAGTGACAGTTCTTTGTCCGTTCCTTCTGCCGGCTCGGCATTGGGGTCATCCTCATAATAACATTGGTTGAAATCATAAATCATATTATCGACACTTCCTTTCAGTGCAAGAGAACGGCTCCATGCTTCCGACGCTTCTTTCAGCATATTGGGCCAGTTTCTCATATACATGAAATATTCTGCCCGCAAAGCATGCACGGCCGCCTTGTTGGCACGGCAGGGATTTACTACATTTTCGGGAGCGTCCAGCGCGTCATCCAAATCTTTCTTTACAAGCTGCATCAGTTCCGCTGTGGTAGCCAGGTCGGGATTGGGCACAGTAGGGTCGCCCGAAGTGCGGTAAGGAATTGTTTTGGTGCTGTTGTCCCCGTCAGGGTTATACATCGGGCCATAGCCCAGTCCGCCTACCATGTAAGACCATGCGCGTCCGGCTTTGGCCTGCGCGATAACCGCTTTGCCGTTTTCTGTTCCGGCGGCACCGTCCAGCCCTTCAATGCCCTCGATGACATTGTTGAATAATCCGACTGCCCGGTAGATTCCCCATTCCCACGTATATTGCGGCTTGATGGGACTCTCATAAGGCACATTGAAAGTATAGGCTGCATATACATCCTTATTGACATACGAGCTGATATATTTATATTTATCCTGATTCTCGCTTATGGATAAATTGTCCGCCAACATAGAGTAAAAAGAGGTATTGTTGTTATCCATGAAATGGTACTTGATGGTACTTTCATTATTTAACAGATTCTCAAATTCCTCTATCTCTGTCGGTATTAACTTGCCGATGGGCTTCACATCCAGAAAATCACTGCAAGATGTAAAGGCGATGGATATCAAAAATAAGTATTTTAGTTTCATGATCTATTCAATTAAAATGAGAATGACAAACCGATATAAAACTCAGGGCGTAAAGGCAATGAAGTGTATCCCTGGTCGTAAGTGGGGCCGGAGTATCCGGTTTCGTTCACTTCCGCGATTTCGGGGTCTATGTCAACGCCTTTGGCTGTAATCCTGAACAGATTGCGCATCTGGAAATAGACTCTTGCGTTATTCAGATGAATCTTGCTGATGAGCGAACGGTCAAACGTGTAAGCCAACGTGACATCCCGTAATTTCATATAACTGGCATTTCCGACTAATATATCCAGATATGGGAAATCAAACAAGTCCATATTCCAGCTTTTCAGTACCGGATAGATTGCCGTTGCCTCGTCTCCCGGCTTTTGCCATCTTTCGCCTACATGGCGGTTGGAATAGTTGGAACCGCTGAAGCAATCCTTGCGATATTTGTGACCTAATTTGGCAATCAACATAAACGATAAATCCCAGTTCCTGTAACTGAACCTGTGAGTCATGGACATATCGAATTTGGGACGTAAGCTTCCCTGACAATAAACATCGTCTATCTCGGCATCACCAATCAGTATTTTTTCTCCTTTTGAGTTATAAATCATGGTGGCTCCTTCGTCGTTCAAGCCTGCAAATTTATATCCCCAGATAGAATTGGCTGGGTATCCGGCAACAGTTACCGAACCTGTGCTTGGTGTGTAACTACTTGCGTAACTGCGTGTTACATTATACTCCTTCACCTTGTTATGATTGTATGCGAAATTGTAATTGATATTCCATTTGAAATTGCGCGTGGCAATAGCATCAGCGTCCACCGTTATTTCTATACCGTTATTGACAATCCTGCCCACGTTCTTGGTCAGAGAAGCAAAGCCGGTAGTCGGGTCTATCGCATCTTTTGCCAACAGGTCGGAACTGTTCTTGGTGTAGTAATCAAAGCTGAAGTTCAACCGGCTGTTGAAGAAAGAGAAATCCAGCCCGATGTTGGTCGTTTTGGTCTTTTCCCATCTTAACTGGTTGTTGGGCGGAGAGGCTACCTTGTAGGATACGCCACCGGTCGTTTGGTTGTAATCCCCTGCTTCCAGGATTAAGAACGGGCCTTCATCCAAAGCGATATTACCGTTTATACCATAAGACGCGCGGATATTCAGCCTATTGATCCACGGCACATTGAAGAATTCCTCATTGGCAAGCTTATAGGTTCCGCCGACAGACCAAAGCGGTTTATGGCGGTATTTAGGGTCTGTACCGAAGAAATTGGTCAAATCCATACGAATGCTGCCGCTTACGATAAACTTGTTATTGTACTCATAGGAGCCGTTGCCATACCAGGAAACGAAACGGTTGTCACGGTAGGTATATTCTCCGTTTGTGAACGTGTCATAGAGCGGCGGACTCCACGGAGAGCCGAACAGCATGTCCGAATAATTCACATTCCCGACAAAATCCTTTAAATTCATCGGAATAAAGGAACCGGCCACTTCATTGTATCCCGCGCGGGTTGCCATGGTGTTATAATCGTATGTGGAACGGCGTACTTCATTGCCCGCAAGGAGTGTGACGCGGTGTTTGTCATTCAGGAATGAACGGTTGTAATTGATTTGGGTACGTACCGTCCAGTCTTCGCTTACATTTCTTTTTTCATTGATAATGGCACCGTCGGGCAGATAATGGTTTACGGTATTTGTCTTGGAAGTCGCGTCGTTGTAGGCGATGCGAACGGCATAAGAATCGGCCTGACGCAATTGCTTGTATTGATAATTGCCCCTTTGCCATACCCCGCCGACTTCGATATTCAGTCCCTGCATGATGTCCAGACGTAGCTTGCCGCTGATTCTCGTGCTGAAGTTCGCGGTACTTATCGCGTCTTTGTAAACATCCTCAATCGGATTATATGACCAGTCTTTCATGCCGGGCGTATTCTGGTAAGTTTTCACTTTATACTGGCTGATTCCCCATACGTTACACGGATTCCCGTTTTCGTCTACAATGGCGGTATAAGGCTGTAAGGCGGAGCCGCTGCTGTATCCGGTCAGACTTGAATAGGTCGTGTTCGGCTCATTGGTACGGTTGTACAAGATGTTTGCTCCCAAGTCTATGGTCAGGAATTTATAAGGTTTCCATTGGTTGTTGAAATCCAGTATCAGCCTGTCCTCATCGGTATTGATGAAACTGCCCCTCTTGTAATTATAATTGGCTGCTACGTTGTACATATAGTTGTCTCCGCCACCGGAAATGGAAACATTGTGCTGATGGCTTAGCTGGTTGCGGAACATATACTTCTCAATCTGTTTCAAACCGTCCACCCCGCGGAGCTGGTTTATTTCCGCCATGGCTTCGTCCTGTGTTATCTTATTGTTATGTGCCTGCATCAGCAGATAGCTGACTCTGCTCATGTTTCCCTCATCCAACGGGTCGTAACTATCCGGCGACTGGTTGAACAAGTCAATCTCGGCATCAATATAATCCGAGGAAGATGCCCTGTTCAGTTTGCTTAAATCAGGTTTCAGCGTAACGGTCGTGATGACGATAACCCCGTTGGCTGCCCGCGAGCCGTAGATGGAAGCCGCCACACCATCCTTGAGTACTGTGATGTTTTCAATATTGTCAGGGTTCAGGTCTTCCAGTTTTCCTTCGATAGGATAACCGTCGACTACGAGTAACGGGGTTTTCTCGGCGTTGAAAGTGGAGACACCCCGGATTTCAATGTTTCCTTTCTTGTCTATCACGATGCCGGCAGCCTGTCCTTCCAGTAAAGATTTTAAGTCGGGCTGTAACTTGGTTTCCAGTTTGCTGGAAGAAATAAGCCCGAATGCTCCTGTCACCCTCTCTTTGGAAAGAGTCTGGTAACCGGTCACAACCACTTCGCTCAACGCGGAAGTGGCAGGCAATAATTTTACGTTTACGGCTTTGGTGGCAGGAGTGACCTTGATCATCTGGTCAGCCATACCTACAAAGGTGAATGTCAGTACCTCGCCCGGTGCGGCTTTGATTGAAAAGTGTCCGTTTGCGTCCGTGATTGTACCGTTATTGCTTCTGGGGACAAAGACGCTTACACCTACCAGTCCGTCTCCGTTTTCATCTGTAACGGTGCCCGAAATGTTTATAGGAGCGTGTTTTTTGTCGCTGAGTGCCGTTTCCTTTTCAGGATAAAGGAGAATAAGGTTCCTTTTAATCTCGTAACGCAACGAAGTCTGTTTGCAGAAATCCTGAAGGACTTCGGATAACGAAGCGTTTTGATAACTCAACGTCACTGTTTGTCCCGGATGAATGGTCGTTTCTTCGTACACAAAATGCAAATTTGTCTCCCTTTGCAATTGGTCTAACACTACCCTGACCAGAGTGTTTTGAACATTTATGCTTATCTTCTTGTCGGCCTGGGCAAACGCTTGTGTGCCAACTGTTAAAGAGAAGAGCATAAAAGTTATAAAACATCTAATCATTAAATTCTTACGAAGAAAAATTTCGTTTAAAACTTTTTTTCCCATAACTTTGTTTTGATTAAATGATTGAAATTTCCTGTTTCACAGGATTTTGATTGTTGTGTTATAGCGGGAAGGCTCCACCCTTTCCGCTATTTGTTATATATATTTTATTGTTTTCCCTGATGAATTTTACGTTTGACACTTTCTCGATTACTTCGATGGCAAAACTGAGTTCGTTATTGCGGAATATGACTCCGGCAAAACGCTTGTGCTTTAGCTTTTCATCATTGAAGCATATGTCTACGTTATACCAACGTGAAAGTTGTGCGGCGATGTCGCCGAGTTCTGTTTTGCGGAACTCATACATTCCCTGCGACCACGATGTAAAGAGTCTTGCATCCACATTTTCTACTTTGATATCTCCTGTTCCGTGCATTGCCGCTTGTTGGTTCGGGAGCAAGGTGACCGAGCGTTCATGGTTATATATCTTTACTTTTCCTTCCGCCAGTGTCGTGTATATTCTATTTTCCGGATATGCTGAGACATTGAACTTGGTGCCCAGTACTTCTACTTTGTTGCCGGCCATGCTGACTATGAAAGGACGCTTGCTATCTTTGGCAACTTCAAAATAGGCTTCACCTGTCAAAGCAACTTCACGTTTGTCCGCGAAACTGACCGGATAGTGCAGGCTGCTTTCAGAATTTAGCCACACTTTTGTCCCGTCTGCCAGAACAAGCAGGTACTCGCCACCACGGGGAACGGTCAGCGTATTGTATTTGAGAGTCTTGGGCGTCTCCTTTTTCGTGTCTTGATAAACAAGCGCCTCATTGGGCTTGCTGACGGCAATTGTACCTTCCGTACTCTCTATATTTCCTTCTTTTGTACCTAAATCTATTTCTTTCCCGTCATCCAGGGTTAAAGTGGCTTTTTTGCTGCCCATTTCCGGAAAAGAATCCGTTGCGGCGGAAAGTTCTGTTTCCTTATGAGGGAAATTATGAGATAAGGAAGTGTAAGCCAGTGTGAAAATGAGCAGGAAAGATGCCGCGACAGCAACAGATGTATATGTCACGCGACGTATTTGTCTCCGGCTTTTCTTTTTCTGAAGGCGTTTCCATGCTTGTGCAGCGTCATACTGTTCGATGAAGTCAAGGCAGCGTCTGATTCTATGATGTTCAAACCATGTCTTTGCCGCCTTCTTGTGTTCATTCAAATTATTGAACTGCGTGCGAGGGTTTTTCATTTCTTTGCTCATTTTATCAATCCTTTATAATAAGGAGTATAAAAGTTGCAAAATGGGTGACATAAGAAACGAAAAATATAAAATTAATTATTTTATAGCCATAAAAGTATTAGGTTGTTATCTTTGCGCAAGCGCTTCAATGCACGTGACAGATGGGTTTTCAGGGTATTCACGGATATATTCAGTTCTTCTGCCGCTTCTTTGTACTTTTTGTTTTCGAGAATCACCGCTTGCACGGCAGAGAGTTCCTGTTTGGGCAGCTTTTCCAGTTCTTCCATGATTTTCCTCTCTTTTTCTCTCAGTTCTTCTTCGTCGGTGATAGATTCGGTGATATCTATTTCCGTATCAAAAAGTTCTTCCATCGAGACGAGGTTGTTCTTCCTTAATGATAAGTAAGAGTTGTTCCGTATGGCATAAAACAGGTAACTGCGTAACTTGACAGCAATATTCTGATATGTTTTTTTCTCCCAAAAAGAGATAAAGAAGTCCTGCACGATGTCTTCAGCCATGCTGAAAGAGTCTGTCAATTGCACGGCATAAAGACAAAGAGGCATATAATACGTATCAAACATCAATTTGAACGCACTTTGAGGATTGGTGCGAAACAGTTCCAATATGAGCTTGTCTTTTTCGTCGTAATATTTTTGTTTCTCTTGAAATCTGTGCATTACTTACTGCTTTTGGTTTTGCAAAGAAACGAAAAATAAAAGCTTTCTAGGAACATTTTGATAATTATTAATAGTAGATATCGATAACTCGGTGAACAGATAATTTCATACTCATCAACATACCTTAATAATGATGCGTGTTAATGATTTGAGTCATTACCCTCTTTTGCTTTCCATTCCATCAATAGTTCGTCTGCTAGATATTCATCGCTTAAGCAGTGCATGTCACCTGTTTGTTCATTCTCTTCACATCGGGATAAGTCTCAATCTATCAGTCATTTTACGTGATTCGTTGAGTGAAAACATCTCTTTCACGTCCTTCACACCCTTCATCGTGTGGGATGTTCCGCATCTCTCGACACCCCATAATAACCGGGAGCAGGCACATACATCGGTTGATTACGCAAACCGATATTCACCAGCTTTCCTTCTCCACGCAAACGAACCAAATGTGTTTTGGCGGTAGTACGAGCCAAGCCGCATATCTCTTGAAAGTCACGACGGGTCATCATCTGATGTCCGGCAAAATATTCTTTCAACAAGATGTCAATCTCCACTTCCGAAATCTTCTCCGAATGGCGGACGTACTTGGACTGACTGGCACGGACGCCAACAAAATGTCCTTTCAGATTAGTGTCAGGACGGAAACGGACGGTTTTGAAAGTTACCTTATTGGTTTTGTGCGGAGTGCTGCGGGTCACCTTTCCCGTAGCCGCCAAAGTGGGGTAGAAATAACCGATTCCCTCGATATGCACTTCTTTTCCCTCACGCAACGACTCGCCGAGAATCTTCGACAGGTTGTCGAGCACATTCTTTACATCACCCACAGTCAACGAACTGTAATCATGAATCTTATAACAAAGCATATCCGTATCCACCTTACCATTCATAAAGATACGCGGATGCAACGCTGTCTCTTCTTCTTCCGAAGATGCATTAGGATTTTCATACCAATCAAATACAATAGCCATTACTTCTTATTAATAAAAATGTTTAACTTCATCATGAGACGACTGTAATCGGCTACTTGGACAACTGGAATCGGCTGTTCAGTCAACTATAGTCAGCTAACTAGACAACTCCAGTCGGCTTTCCTCAAATAAGCACTAAAGATACGACAAAGTAACGACATATCAGCATAAGAATGCATGTTTTTCGTTTCGGAAGAAAGGAAGTATTTTCTTTGTTAAATACTTGCAAGTCCTATATTCATGTCATACCTTAACAGCGTCTTTACTTGCATCGCCTTGTCTGACTCATTGTTGAAACAAAACTTCTTATATTTATTTCCGTATTTCCGACATAGTTCAAAAAAAAACATCTATCTTTGTCACGCACTTTCGGCCCATCGGCGTGATGAAACTGGCGGAAAGTGTTTTTTATTTCCTTTATGGAGTAAATAACGTATTGTCTCTCCAATTCAAAAATCAGCAAATTTTAAACAGAGAGAGATGATACAACAGATACTCCACGTGGATTGCCGTATATCAACATATCAGTTAAAGATGTGTTATATATAAACGATTGGCGTGGATGTCTGTTGTTCTCATTATCTTCTGGAAGGGTTTTGCTGGCCTTGAATTGGGATAATGGTGCAACAGCATCTGCGCCTTTCTTGTGTCCGGACGGTTTGTTTCGTGCCCCTTTACATCCCTAATTAATCCCCACCCACCGGATTATAGAAAGTGCAGATGCCCGTTGTGCTAATATATTAAGAAAAGAGCTTTCACTCTTTTTAATTGTATAACACATAAAAAACGAACACTATGTCGGAATGGATTAGCATAAAAGAAGCGGCTAAAAGACATAACCTTGATGAAGAGTATATCCAACTTTGGGCGGACATGAAAGTGATAACTGCCTATCTCAAGGAATATAATACGGTTGTAGTAAACGATGAATGCCTTCGTGCATTCCTGAAAGTCAAGGAGCAAGGGAATACTCTGGCATATGTTGGGATGCTGGAACGATTTGGTATCAGCAAATCCGAGGCTTGTGTAACGTATGCCTTTCTTTTAAGTGCGCGCGACAAGGAAATAGAAATGTATAGAGAAGCAAAAACGCAGCGGGATGCATTTCGTAGGATGTGGCTGGAGCAGAATGACCAAATGCGGGATTTGGCAGTAGAACTTGCATTGGAGCAAACCTGTTGTTATAAATGTTGGTTGAAGAAGCTGTGTATGACAATCAAGAAAATAAAGGCTCGTAGTCATGCCAGGATGGGGTTTCCGGTAAGATTGAGGAGAAATAACAAGAAATCAGAGCGATAAAAAGACGGTGATAGGTGATAGATGAGGTGATAGGTTGCCGACAATCTATCACCATATCTGAAAGTACCATGAATAAACTGTTTCAAGAACCTCGGTGATAGGTGAAAGAGAAAAGTGAAAAAACTCTATGTATGTGAGAGAGCTTTTTTATTTTCTATTTTGTAAGCCGGCAAGGTCTGCGTTTCTGAAAAAAACAATATATTTGCATTCGTAAATATCGCAAAAGTAAGTAGTTACGGTGATTTTTATGAATTCTGTTTTCTTTTTTCGCAGGTAATGTGACAGTATGAACGATAAAATTGACACCATAGTAGCGGGAGTAAACCGGAAGGATGAAAAGATGTGGGGCGATTTCTACGATCGTTTTTATGCTGCTTTATGTGTTTATGTTTCCAAGATATTGCCCGTTCCCGATGCGGTGGAAGATTTGGTGCAGGAAGTCTTTATTTCTGTATGGGAGGGCAAGCGAACCTTTTCCGATATGAAAGAACTTACCAATTATCTCTATCGCGCCTGCTATAATAACACCTTATTATATATACGCAATAATCAAATTCATGATACCATATTGAGTTCTTTAGCCGAAGAAGAAGGTGTAGAGGATGAAGATATGATTTATGCATTGACGGTAAAAGAAGAAATTATCCGCCAACTGTATTGTCATATTGAAGAACTTCCTGCCGAACAACGCCGGATTATCTTAATGAGAATCGAGGGGCATACGTGGGAAGAGATAGCGGAACGTCTGGAGATAAGTATCAATACCGTCAAAACCCAAAAGACCCGCAGCTATAAGTTTCTCCGTGAAAGGCTGGGGGATTCCATGCATTCCATAATTCTTTGTTTATTTCTCTAAAAAGATAAAAAAGTCATTCTGATACTTCTTTATCTTTTTATTGATTGATTAAGATTTGTTTTCTTTGTTAAAATCAAAAGATTTTCTTCTATATTGTGACATTATGATATATTTCTGCCCCTAAATTCTGATTCCTTATTCTCCTATCTCAAAAAAATATCATCTTTTTGTCACCCCTTTCTATGAGTTGTGTATATCTATAATAAAGATGAATTAAACAATTGTTTAATTAAAAAAATCGCAATAAGATGAAGAAGTTCGAAAATGTATATCAAGATGCCGCTTTAATGAGAAAGGTTCTTTTGGGAGAAGCTGATGAAGTGGAGCAACAAGACCTTGAAAAACGGCTGGCGGAATGTCCGGACTTACAAAATGTATATGAACAATTACAGAACGGGGAGACTTTGAAAGTCGCCTTTGGAGAATATCAAAAATATTCGTCAAAGAAGGCTTATCAGTCTTTTCTTCAGAATATCGGGCGGATGGAACCGGAAGCGCAGAAGCGCCGTTCTCTCCGTGTTTGGTGGTACGCTGCTGCGGCTGTCGTTACTTTAGTCGTTGCCCTTTCTTTCTATATGTCGAACTATATCTCACCGGAAAAAGAGGGGAAGGCCCTGATTCAGCCGGGAATTCCCAGCAGGCACAACTGACTTTGCCCGATGGCAGCGTGATTGATGTGCATAAAAAAGAAGTAAGCGTAATCGTGGACGGTGTTCAAGTAAAATATAAGAAAGGAGTGCTGTCTTATCAGCCTACCGTCACAACACAACATGAGGAGAAAAGCGTCGAGGAACAACCTGCCAAATCAAATGAACTGGTTATACCGCGTGGGGGTGAAAACACCGTAATCCTTGCCGATGGAACGACAGTGCATTTGAATGCCGGCTCCAAACTGACTTATCCGGTACGTTTTGGCGGTAAACGCAGAATTGTACGTTTGGAAGGTGAGGCCTATTTCGATGTTGTAGCGGATGAGAATCATCCGTTTGTGGTACAAACTCATCTTGGAGAAATAACCGTACTTGGTACTGAATTTAATGTGAATGCTTATGCCGATGCCCCTGTCTGCTATACGACTCTGGTACATGGGAAAGTGAAATTCTCCACATTAAATGCGGAAACGATTACCCTTTCACCGGGTGAACAGGCTGTTGTATTTGCCAATAGTTCAACGAAACGCAAGGTGGATTTGGAAGAATATGTTGGTTGGGTAGATGGCATGTACATCTTTAATGACCGTCCCCTGGGCGATATTATGAAGACATTCGAACGCTGGTATGACATACAGGTTTATTACGAAACCCCGAACCTGCGCGACATTACCTATAGTGGCAGCCTGAAGCGTCACGGAACAATAAACTCCTTCCTGGATGCACTGGAACTGACGGGCGACCTGACTTACAAAATCAGTGGGCGGAGCATATTGATATATGACAAAGCGGATGAACAGGAATAAAAGGATAGAATATTAGAATAATTAGAATATTAGGTACACAAAAGTTTAATTATTAATTTATGAGAGAAAAACGATGGCTGCTATGTTTTCTAGTGGCAATGTGCTGCACGTTTAGTGCATGGGCTTTACCGTCACAAGACAAGACGGTAACTTTGAAACTGCACAATGTCTCTATCGAGACTGTCCTGGATGCAGTGAAGAAACAGACAGGCGTGAATATGTTGTATAATTCACAAATGTTCAAGGGCGTTCCCCCGGTGTCGATTAATGTGAAAAATGAGAGATGGGACGCAGCTCTTAAGTTGGTATTGAATCCTCAAGGGTTTGACTATGTGATGAAAGACGGTATCGTTGTCATTCGCAAACAAAAGCGTGAGAACCGTGTTCGTGGTATGGTGACAGATTCACATGGAGAGCCGATTCCCGGAGCCAGTATTATTGTTAAAGGTACACGTACAGGTACTTCTACCAATATTGAAGGTGAATTCACTTTGGACGTGAAAAGTGATAAAGTGGCGTTGGAAGTTTCTTTTATTGGTATGAAGAAGCAGACTGTTCAAGTAGATGCTACCCGCCGGAAAACGGTTGAAATTACATTGGTAGACGATGTTAAAACATTGGAAGATGTGGTTGTGACCGGATATAGCAATGTACGTAAATCTAGCTTTACAGGTAGTTCGACTCAGATTTCGGGTGATGATCTGCGTAAGGTGTCGCAAACAAATGTGATCGGAGCTTTGGAAGCATTTGATCCTTCATTCCGTTTGGTTAGTAATACACAGTTTGGCTCTGACCCGAATACGCTTCCTGAAATGTACATTCGTGGACGTTCAGGCTTTGGCGTGAAGGAGTTGGATAAAGACCAACTTTCAAGATCAAATCTTGAAAACAACCCCAATCTTCCCACCTTTATTATGGATGGTTTTGAAGTTAGTATTGAGAAGGTGTACGATTTAGACCCGGCTCGTATTGAAAGTATGACTATTTATTATTTTGAAAGATGCTGCCGCAACGGCTATTTACGGCTCACGTGCTGCGAATGGTGTAGTTGTAATTACCACTGTAGCTCCAAAAGCAGGTGAAGTACGCGTATCTTACAGCTTTACAGGAACATTGGAAATGCCTGACTTGAGAGACTATAATCTGGCTAATGCTTCTGAGAAACTGGAAATAGACCGTAGAGCCGGATTGTTTGATAAAGGAAATGACAGTAATTATACAACAGCAACTGGACTCAACAAGTATAATGAAAAATATGCACTGATTCAAAGAGGTATAGATACGGACTGGTTGACATTGCCTTTGCAAAACTCATTCGATCACAAGCATAGTATCTTTATTGAAGGTGGTACTCCTAATCTGCGCTATGGCGTGGATGCTTCCTATAATGGCGGAGGTGGTGTTATGAAAGGAACTGGTCGTGACCGTTACAGTGTAGGATTCTCATTAGATTATCGCGTGAAGAAACTGCAAGTAAAAAATACAGTTACTTTTAGCCACACTAAATCAACAACATCCCCCTACGGCTCTTTTAGTGATTATACCGGACTGCAACCCTATGATAGACCTTATCAGGATAACGGTTCTCTCACCACAACGCTGAAATACACTCGTAAAGGGGGATCAGCCGTTAATAATCCTCTGTACGAAGCTACATTGAATAATTATGATTGGAGTGCCTATGATGAGTTAATCAATAACTTGAGCATGAACTTGTATCTGACGGACTATCTGACTCTGAAAGGGCAGTTTAGTGTAACAAAGCAGTACTCAAGTAGTGAACGTTTCTACGATCCTCTATCTTTAAAGATTTCTGCCATTACTGATAAAAGTAAACTGCAAGGTGATTTGTATACAGGAAAAGGAGGATATCTGAAATGGAATGCGAATGCATTCGTGTATTATACCCGTAGCTTTGGTAAGCACAATTTTAACTTCTCAGGGGGATGGGAGGCGTCCGCATATAATACGGATAATACTACAGCCCATTATCGAGGGTTTCCGTCCGGAGAGTTCAGCTCATTAAACTATGCATCAGAGATATATAAGAAACCAACACGCACGGAAAATACTACACGGCGTATCAGCGGGCTAGCAACTCTGATAGGCTCTTCCGAATTTGGGGCGAATCAAAAGTGGGCTCCATTCTTTTCCGGAGGATTGGGTTTGAACATTCATAACTATGAATTCCTGAAAGGTAACGAGACAATCAATAAAGTGAAAATCCGTGCTTCTTATGGGCGTACAGGTAAGGTCAATTTTCCTGCTTATGCTGCTACTACCATGTACGAATCATTATTTGACGAATGGTATGTCACCGGTTTCGGTGCAGTGCTGAAAGCATTGGGAAACAAGGATTTGTCTTGGGAGAAAACAGATAAAATGAATTTCGGCCTTGAAACTGAATTCTTTCAGCGGAGACTGACAGTAGGGGTTGAATACTATTATGAGAAAACGATTGACCTTATCAATGATGTAACGCTATCGCAAACTTCCGGATTCTCTTCATACAAGGACAATATGGGTGAGGTTGAAAACAAGGGATTCGAATTGAAAGTACGAGGCGATATTTACCGTGACCGCAACTGGACGGTTGCTTTATGGGGCAATATGGCTCACAATAAGAACCAGATATTGAAAATATCAGATTCTCAGAAAGCATATAATGAACGTGTAAAAGCATTCTATAAAAAGGAATTGGACAGCCAGAAGATCGGTTACTCATTGAAGGATGCTGATTACTCCGTTCCTATTTCTCAATATGAAGAAGGACGTTCATTGACTGCAATTTGGGCAGTACGTTCATTGGGTATAGACCCCACTACCGGTGAAGAGATATTTCAAAATCGCGATGGCTCTATATCAAAAACATGGGATGCTGCACAGCAAGTAGTAGTGGGCGATACGGAACCCACACTAAACGGGTCTTTCGGCTTAAATGCTTCATACCGTAACTGGAGTTTGATGGCTGTATTCAACTACCAGTTTGGTGGTCAGGAATACAATCAAACGCTGGTAGACCGTGTAGAAAATGCAGATATAAAGAATGGTAATGTTGATTTGCGGGTATTGACAGATCGTTGGTATCAGGAAGGAGATATAGCCCAGTTTAAGGATATCAAGAATAGTACTTTTACTACTTTACCTACTTCCCGCTTTGTTCAAGATAATGCGTTGATACGTCTTACTGCTATTACACTGAGCTATGATTTCAATCGCGAATGGATCAAAAAGCATTTGAGAATGAATATGTTGCGTTTGGAAGCAAATTCCAGTGATTTTCTTAACTGGAACTCCATTCGTCAGGAACGTGGTTTGAGTTATCCGAAATCCTGGAAAGTAAATTTCACCTTAAAAGCGCAATTCTAAGAAAGGAGACAAGAAATATGAAAAAGATAAAAATATTTGTTTTATCGACTTTGTTGGCAATGCTGAGTACATCGTGCAACGACTGGCTGGATGTTAATCCGTCCGACCAGATTAAAGAAGAGTACCTCTTTGAGACGGGTAATGGTTATCGTACTGCATTGAATGGTATCTATCGTAATATGACCTCTTTCAGTACTTATGGTAGTAACTTGAAATGGGGGCTTATAGATGCTTGGGGACAGGTATATGATGCGAAAGATAAAGCTCCCATAACTAATGGCGGGCAGGCAATGAAGCAGATAGAAAAACTTGATTATAAGCATTATGAGCTGACTCCTACCACAGATAAAATGTGGAGTGATTTGTGGAATCTGGTAGCTAACTGCAATGAACTCGCTCAACAGGCAGAAAAGGCGGATAGTACGCTTTTCTACGACCGGGAGAAGGAGCGCCAGATGATTCTGGGAGAGGCTATCGGATTGCGGGCATATATACAGTTCGATTTGCTGCGTATATATGCACCTTCAGTGGCAATGAATCCTGGAGAAAGAACCTTTATTCCTTATATAGATGTGTATCCGTCTTATCTTAGCGACAGGCAAACAGTCTCTTATTGTTTGGATAAGATTATTCGGGATTTGAAAAGAGCTCAAGAGTTATTGTTGCCGATAGACGGTGATATGTCGTGGGTGGGATACCGGTTTAAAGAAGTCACAGAATGATGAAAAAAGATTTTTGAGAAGTCGTGGCTATCGATTGAATTATTGTGCGGTAACAGCCGCGTTAGCTCGGGTGTACTTGTATGCCGGAATGCAGGACGAAGCTTACGAACAAGCTAAAAAGATGATTGAACTAAGCAACTACTTTACCGCATTGACTGGAAAAAAAGGTGAGCAGGCCATCAACGATGGAGACCTGAAAATGTCTGATGATATTTTCTTTGCGCTCTATTCACCGAAGGACCAGATAGAATGGGATCGCCTGATAAATCATGGTTCTGATAAATCTGATAAGCCGGATGAAGAATATTTTCTAGGGCTATCGAAAGAGATGGCAGAAAAGCTCTATGGGGACGAGTTGAAAAAAGACTGGAGAGCTGTAGCTCAATTAGAGCAAAGAGGTACCTATTACCGGACATTGAAATACTATCAACAACCGGAGAGTTATGCAAACGGTAAGATAAATAATCAGATTGTGCCGATGTTCCGTATGTCGGAAATCTATTATATTGCTGCGGAAGCTATTTATAAGACAAACTTAGAGGAAGCGAAAGGATATCTGACGAAAGTGAAGCAAGGACGTGGGTTGACTCCGGACTTGTCTGATGTAAATGAAGCTAATTTCATGGACGTACTGGTGAATGATGCCCGTAGGGAATTTATTGGTGAAGGGCAGACCTTTTTTATGTACAAGCGTACGTTAAGGCCGATGATAGGTGCTAAAGAAGTTGTTGCCAACGAGGAAAACACGGTACTGCCATTACCTGATTCAGAAAGTTCAATTTAATCTAAGGAGGAAAGAATGATGAAATTAAGAAATATACTATTGGCAGGGGTGCTTGTATGTGGAGGAATATCTTTTTTCTCTGCCTGCCAGGAAGAAGGCATAATTGTTAATGGCAATGACGTGTCTTATGTAGGATTCAAAAAGAATATGACAACAGATACTACTGCCGTTTGTTTCCGGTTTTATGCACTGGAAGAAGGAGCAGATGTTAAAGTGGCGGAAGTTCCGATAGAAGTTACTGTTTGTGGTAAAGTGCAACATAAAGACCTTGAATTTACAGTTAGCATTGATGAAACTTTGTCAACGCTGCCCAAGTCCCAATGTGTTTTGCCCGAAAGATGTGTCATAAAGAACGGGCAGTTGATGGATACAATTTATGTGAAGCTGAAGAGCTCTCCAGACCTGAAAGATGCAACCAAACTGTTGGTACTGAAAGTGAATGCAGGTGGAGAAGTAGCAGAAGGGATAGCAGTCTATTCGAGAGCTATTGTGGCAGCAACCGACCGTCTGTTTAAGCCCGATTGGTGGGCGTTTTGTGACATTTATGATGGTGAACTTAGCTCTGTGGATTATTATTATTTAGGATTTTATTCCGAAGAAAAGTATAAGATGTTTTTGGAAGAACTGCAAAAGGATAACGTGGTATTTGATGGTAAAGACAGGCAGGTGTTACGAAAATATTCCCTTAGATTGAAATATAGATTGAAGGAGTTGAGCGACGCCGGAACCCCTGCCCGTGATGAGAATGGTGAACTAATAACGGTTCCGATAGGTGGATAATAAAAATCAGAAGTATGAAAAGGATAATTATATATATGATTAGTCTGGCAAGTATAGTAGGTTTGTCGGGCTGTTTGGATGATAATAACAATTATAATTACGAAAAGGTAAATGAGTTAGTCGGTTCTATCTCCAATATGGAGGGGGATTATAGTATTGCCTCTGGAGAAATCCTTACTATTACTCCCTCTTTCAAATTCAGTATTGATATGGAAGATCCGGATGTCTCTTATGAGTGGTTGTTGGATGGAGAACTCATACCGGGGGAGAACAAAGCATCGTGTAATTTTAGTTTCGAACGTAGTGGTATTTATGAAGTGACTTATTCGGTGATAGACAATAAGAGTGGCGTGAAGTTTTCTAAGTCTGCCAATATTACAGTCCGTTCTCCTTTCACTCGTGGTTGGACTATTCTGAGCGAAGGAGGAGGCGGAGAGTCGGTGCTTTCTTTTGTAGGTGGGAGTACAACGTCTTATAATATTATTATGTATGATCGTACGGGGCAACCGGTTGAAGTTAAAAGAGATTCGTTGGTTTATGGAAGTCAGATTTTCAGAGATGTAATTCCAAGCTTGGGTAGTAATCCGAAAGGAATGTTCCTGAATGCCGGATATGTAGCAAACTATGGAACGGTATATGATGTTAGTGATGAGGTGATTGTGATGCAGGATCGTTGGGCAGAACTCAATGGTAAAACTCTGGAGCGTTCTGTATATTCAGACGAAGAGTTTAGAGGAGACCTTCCTGCTGCGGGATTTAAACCTGTATCTATCGCCATGACTTATTCAGCTAAGGCTATGTTGAATGAAGATGGTTATATCTACTGGGCAAACAATAGTTCGGCAGATGATTTTCATGCATGTGCTTATGTAAATGTTCCTTTGAATAATGGACAGAAATTCACTGGAGTATATCCGAGCTATAAGGTGAATAAATATCAGGCGGCTATTCCGGCATGCACTGCGGACAATAAAATAGTTGGTTTAATAGATGCTAATGCTCCGAAAAATGAGAAATCACCAGTAATCGTTGAAAGCTCGATAACCAGTAATGTTGCGAAAGTAACTACTAGTATAGGAGATGAAGACGCTCGTTTTCATCTCGGAAATAAGAAGATAGTCACTATGCTACCTGCGACCTGTTTCTATGATAAAGAAGATTGGGCTTCAGAATGCCCTAGCTGGGTAGCATTACTAAAAGAAGATGCTGCTTATAAACTGATGTATTTCTGTTGGGATATTAGTAAAGGAGTTATTAAAGTGAGAAATGATAAGTTCTCAGAACTGGATTTGCCTCAGTTGACTGCTTTTACCGATATGGCAGTATTCAATAATAAGCGATATGTAGTTATTGCAGATGGAGCGGATTTGTGGTATTTCCAATTTGGGCAAGGTGCAACGGCAACAATGAAGAAATTATATACCTTCGACAAACCTATCAAGTCATTAGGTGCTAACGATACTCATAGTTCCGAGTACAGATATGATGTTGGTCTTCAGCCCGAGCATAATGGTCAGTTAGGAGTTGCATTGGAAGATGGAACTTTCTGGATTTATGAAGTAATTGAGAAGAAAAGTGGTCCTGAAGAATTGTGTACAGAGGCCTCTATTAACCAACTATTCCCTGATCCTAAAGCAACTGAACCGGTAAATAACAAATTTGATAAGATTGTAGATATTATCTATAAATACGGTAACGTCAAAGAATTCCTTATGTTCCAGTTTTAAGAGGTAATTGTGAGTGTAATGAATATAAAACATAAATTGGTGCTTATATTGTTAGCTGGAGGCTTGTGTTTACAAGCCTCTGCTCAACAAGCCAACTACGAACTTGCCGGAAAGTTTCAGGCATTTAGTCTTGGTGGAAAACTTACGAATAATAGTTTGTCCGTCTACCCTCGGGAGATAAACGGAACAGATAACTTCTGGTATGATTTTCAGACTACCGAAGGGCGAAACTATTATTATGTCACCCCTCAAAAAGGTAAATGTGAGCTGTTGTTTGATGCTGACCGGATGGCGATGTTGCTTGCCGAATTTACCAGAGAAGCAGTAAACGGTGCAAAACTATCTATCAACGACTTTAAGTTTTCCAAAGACCAGTATTCGTTCACATTCGACTATAAGAGTAAGACATATGAGTATAACCGCTTGACGCATCATTTGAAGGAAGTAATAAAAGCGAAGGTTAAAGATAAGTCGGAGGGTGTCGTCTATTCCTGGATGAATCTCTCGCCAGATAAGAAGTATATCTTATACGCCCGTAATCATAATCTTTTTGTGAAAGGCAATAAAGCATTGGGAATGGATACTACGGAGGTACAGCTAACCTTTGACGGGACATTATATTGTTCCTATGCACGCATGGGAGATGGATTTCAGCCGGATAAAGAGATGTCTACTGGTGCGAAATGGTGTAAGGACAGTCGGCATGCTTATTACATACTCAAAGATGAACGGAAAATGAGAGATTTTTGGGTGGTGAACTCTCTTTCTGAGAAACCCGAATTAGTGACATATAAATATTTGCGTTTCCGGGTGATAAGCAGGTGACGCATAACTCGCTGATTATTATTGACGTAGTAAACAAAACAGCCAGGAAAGCCCCCATAGAGAAATGGCCGGACCAGTATGTGATGGTGTTTAGTGAGTCATCCAAAGGAGACCTTTTGTTTTTTGAACGTACAAAGCGTACATGGGATGAAGTCGATATATGCTCGGTGAATACAAAAACGCTGGAGGTAAGGCAAATCATAAATGAAGTAGATAAACCCTACCGCGATCCACACGCCCGGAATGTTGAAGTCCTGAATGATGGAAAAGATATTCTTTTGAGGTCTGAGCGTACGGGGTGGGGGCACTATTATCATTATGATGGAGATGGAAACTTAAAGAATACAATCACCTCTGGGAAATGGTCCTGCGGACATATTGTCTCTATCGACACATTGGGACGTACTATTTATTTCTATGGGTATGGAAGTGAGGATATTAATCCTTCCTATTACAGGTTATATAAGGCCAACATCGACCGGCATGGAGCAATGCTTCTCAGCAAGGAAGACGGTCAACATAGCGTGAATTTCCTTAAATCCAACCGTTACTATGTGGATACTTATTCGAGAATGGATATGGAACCGAAGTTCTTATTGAAAGATAATACTGGAAAAGTAGTCTGCGAACTGGCGAAACCCGATTTGAAAGATGTATATGACGCCGGATGGCGTAAACCCGAACGGTTTATTGTGAAGGCTGCCGACCGTATGACTAACCTATACGGAGTGATGTGGAAACCTTCCAATTTTAATCCGGATAAGAAATATCCTATTATCTCGGTGGTATATCCGGGTCCGTATTCCAGTCATGTTCCATCTACGTTTGCTTTGTCCGATAGATATTGTTTGCAGATGGCACAATTAGGATTCATCGTGATAGCTGTTTCCCACCGTGGAGATTCTCCAATGCGCGGTAAAACATATCATCGGTTTGGTTACGGCAATATGCGTGATTATCCATTAGCGGATGATAAATATGTTATCGAGCAGTTAGCTCGCAAACATTCTTATATTGACATTGACAAGGTAGGTATCTACGGTCATTCCGGTGGTGGATTTATGGCTGCTGCAGCCATCTGTACCTATCCGGACTTTTATAAAGCTGCTGTCTCCTGTTCCGGAAATCATGATAACAACATCTATAATCGTGGGTGGGGAGAATGCTACAATGGCGTGAAGGAAGTGGAAAAAGTTGTAAAAGACAGTTTGGGCAACGAGACGAAAGAGTATGAATATAAGTTTAGTGTAAAGTCGAATGCGGAGATTGCTAAGAATCTGAAGGGACATTTGATGCTTGTCACCGGAGATATGGATAAGAATGTGAATCCAGCACATACATATCGTATGGCTCAGGCTTTGATTGAAGCCGGAAAGGATTTTGATATGCTGGTGATTCCGGGTGCCGGTCATGGATATGGTTCTGCTGATAAGTATTTTGAAAAGAAAATGTACCGTTTCTTCGCTAAACATTTGCTGGGTGATACTCGTGCGGATTATTGGGGAGACATTAATCGCAACAAATAAGACAATAGATAAGATTTTATGAAAAACTCTCTCTTTAGATATGTGTGTCCGTTGGTTGCATTGTTGATATGCAGCTTTGTCGGTGCGCAGCAGAAAGCGAATTATAAGTTAGCGGAGAAGTTCCGTCTGTTGGAGCAGAATCCTATAACAAAATATTCTACAGAAGTCAGGCCGACGTTTATTAACGATACGGATTGTTTTTATTATTCGTTTACTACACGTGAAGGAAAGAAGTATTATTATGTAAATCCGAAGAAAAAGGAAAAACGTCTCCTGTTTGATACGGCTGAATTATTGAGTAAAATTGCGGCATATACCAAGAAAGCCTATTCTTCGGCAGACCCATATTTGTCTTTCACTTTCATGAAGGATAACGAAACGATTCGTATTGATTTTGACCGTGGGCTTTATACGTACAACATTCATACGAAAGTGTTGAAACAGCTTAATGAGAAATCATCTTATGGAAATAGTGATCCGTATTGGATGAAATATTCGCCGGATAGTCTTTACTTTCTTTATGCCAGCAAGGATAATTTGTATTTTGTCGGGAATCAGAAGAAAGGACAAGATACTATTCCTGTACAACTGACAACGGACGGTGAACCGAATTATACATTTAACCGTGAAGATGAGGGCATGATGGAAGGACGCTTCGGGGCTGAGTCCGCTCATTGGATTCCGGGTAGCCATCGTTTTTATGCAGTTCGTGAGGATAACAGGAAAGTGCGTGATTTATGGTTAATCAATTCGTTGTCTACTCCATATCCGACACTGAAAACTTATAAAGCCGAACTGGCGGGCGATAAACATGTCACCCAATATGAATTATTGATTGGAGATGTTGATACCCGTGAAGTGAAAAAAATTGATATTAATCGCTGGCCTGATCAGTATATTGATGTATTGTATATTTCAAAAGACGGGAAACGTTTGTACTTCCAACGCTATAACCGCCCATGGAACCAGTCGGATATCTGCGAAGTAGACGTAGAAACCGGAAAGGTGCGCGTGGTGATTCATGAAGAAAACAAACCGTATCTCGATTATCAGATGCGTAATGTCTCTTTCTTGAATGACGGAAAGGAAATTCTGTTTCGTTCCGAACGTAACGGTTGGGGACACTATTACCTGTATGACACGGCAACGGGAAATCTGAAGAACCAACTGACTGATGGAACGTGGGTAGCCGGTCCGGTTACCAAGATTGATACTATCGGGCGTAAGATGTATTTCTATGGTTATGGTCGTGAAAAAGGTATTGATCCTTATTACTACATCCTTTATGAAGCTCAATTGGATCGTCCGAATGCTGTTCGTTTGTTGACTCCGGAGAATGCGTCACATGATGTCAGTATCTCTCCGTCTTACCGATATATGGTAGATTCTTATTCTACCGTTTCGCAGGAACCGGTGAATGTGGTTCGTAACCGGAATGGAAAGGTAATCATGACGTTGGAAAAGCCCGATTTGCAGCCTGTTTATGAGATGGGATGGAAAGCGCCGGAACGCTTTAAGGTAAAAGCTGCCGATGGAGTGACCGACTTGTATGGCGTGATGTGGAAACCTGCCGATTTTGACTCGACAAAGGTTTATCCTATCATTTCTAATGTTTATCCGGGACCGTTCTTTGAATATGTGCCGACACGTTTTACGATTAGCGATGTTTATAACACCCGCCTGGCTCAACTGGGATTCATTGTAATAACCGTAGGTCACAGAGGCGGCACTCCGATGCGTGGAAAGGCTTATCATACCTACGGATACAACAATATGCGTGATTATCCGTTGGCGGATGATAAATATGCTATCGAGCAACTGGCTGCCCGTTATCCGTTTATTGATGCTACCAAAGTTGGTATTTACGGACATTCCGGTGGGGGATTTATGTCGGCTGCCGCCATTTGCACTTATCCCGATTTCTATTCGGCTGCTGTTTCATCGGCTGGTAATCACGACAACCGCATTTATAATAAAGGTTTTGTAGAGATTCATTTCGGTGTGGATGAGAAGGTGAAAACGACTAAAGACAGTTTGGGAGTAGAAAATACGACATATGATTATAGTGTCCGTGTACGTCCGAATCAGGAGTTGGCAAAAAATTATAAGCATGGCTTGCTGCTGTTTACCGGTGCGATGGATAAGACTGTGAATCCTGCCAACACATTGCGTCTGGTGGATGCGTTGATTAAGGCAGATAAGGATTTCGAGATGTTTGTATTGCCGAAATGTACACATGGATTCTTCGGTGAGTCCGAGGACTTTTTCGAACATAAGATGTGGCGTCATTTTGCCCGCTTGCTGTTGCATGACAACTCGGCAGATTCTGATGTCGATTTGAATAAGGATATGATTAAAGATGACAGGAGAGGATAAGATGAACCGGATATTTGTACATATAGGGATTATAGCGGGCTTGTTGTTGGGTGGAAGCTTGTCTGTTGAGGCTCAGAAGAGGCCGTTGGATATAGATGCGTGTACATCTTGGAAGCGTATTGATGCGCCGGATATTTCACCGACAGGCAGGTGGGTGACTTACCGTATATCGTTGATGGAATATAATCCGGATAGCAAGGAAGAAAAACCTCTGCATTTATTCGATTCCCGTACACGGAAAGAAATATTGCTGAATGGTGATATATACGCCTGGAGTTTTATAATAACGATCAAGGAGCTTTTTATCGGCAGGCGGACTCAGCAGGAGTAATGAAGACGTTCTTGTTGTCATTGCCTTCGGGAGTAAAGGCCGAATGGAAACATAAAGAGGCTTTTCGCCCTGTAGAAGGGACTCCTTACTCAATCTCTGTAACTAACGTGCCGAAAGATACGGTGAATCATGTCCCGGCTTTTAACAGGCTGGTGGTACGTTATTTGAAGACAGAAGTTGCTTTTCATATTGACAGTATCGGCTATCATATATTGTATGACGGAGGACGTTCTATTCTTTTCATTCGTAGAAAGTCAGGCGGGAACGAGCTATGTTATGGTCCTTTAGCCGGTCCATATAAGACTCTTTATCAGAGTTCTGTAAAGAGTGAACCCTCTTCTTACAGTTTTAATGAAAAAGAGATGACCGGGGAGTTTAGCGTAAATGATTCTTTGTGGTATGCTTTCTCATTAAAGAAACCGGGTTGTAACTTACTTTTTGACCGGAAAGAGATTGTTTTACCTGAGGGAATGGCTGTCGGACGCATTGACTTGTCTAAAAGCCATAATTTTCTGATGAAAGAGCTTTGAATTGGAGTTGTGGACATGGAACGAAATGGAAGTTCCGACTTTACAAAGGGGCGGACGTTATAGGCAGGATAAGTCGGTGACGTATATTTATGATATTTCTTCCAAGAAGCTTACTGAAATTGCCCCGTCTACCGTAGATTTACTCTTACCATCGGGAGCAGAGAAATTGGATTATGTGCTTTACACGGACGAATCTCCTTATAAGACGCAACGTGAGTGGCTGGACCGGTTGCCGTTCGATGTGTATTCGGTGAATGTGCATACGGGTGCGAAACAACTGATCGGACGTAACTATCGTACTGCTCCGAAATGGTCGATGAATGGCAAGTGGGCGGTAATGTATGATCCGATTGCCCAAGTCTGGAATAAGTTTGATGGTGCTACCGGTAAGGTCGTTAATATATCTGATGCTATCGGTTATCCGATGTTCGTGGAAAGTTATGATAAACCGGCTCCTGCCCCCGCTTATGGAATAGCAGGGTGGACGGCTGACGGGAATAATGTCTTTCTGTACGATGCATATGACTGGTGGAAGGTTGATTTGACTGGAGAACGTCAGCCGGAGTGCCTGACTAAAGGGTATGGTCGCAAGCATGGCAAATCTATTCGTAAAATGACGAGCAATATAGATAAGGATGTTTTTCAGAAAGACGAAACTGTCATTGTCAGCCTTTGGGATAAAGACACGATGGATGAGGGTGTCTATCAGCTTGATATGAAAGG
>ERZ791659.467-NODE-467-length-28133-cov-5.03483_pt1 | contig 28133 bp, 19 predicted proteins | sample MGYA00510053_ERZ791659 | MGnify/ENA primary metagenome ERZ791659 (study PRJEB30046, sample SAMN00715192) | human gut metagenome | study: EMG produced TPA metagenomics assembly of the A metagenome-wide association study of gut microbiota in type 2... | reverse complement strand
TCTGAGCGGTAGCGTCAGTTATCATAGTTTATATGGAAAGACTTAGAAATATCCAATCAAAGCTTCTGGCATTGAACATAGTGTGCAGGACTGCCTGTAGCTTATATTTGTCGTCCGTTCGTCACCAACTAATATTCAATTAAACACCAATATTTCTATGCTGCATATTCAGAATCACCAAAGAAATCGTTATACCATACAAGGAACATATATACTGTCCATATCTTTCTTGAATTATCGGCTTTTCCCTCTTTGTGATCATCAAGGTATTTAACAAGCTCCTTAGTGTTAAAGTATTTTTCTGCAGCTTCGCTTGTGAAGGCTTTCTTTATCATATTGTAATACTTGTCATCCTTGAGCCAGATTCTTATAGGTACAGGGAATCCAAGCTTCTTCTTTTCAGCTACCATATCTGGAAGATACTTATGAGCAGCCATACGCATAGCATATTTTGTGTTGGACTTGTTTACTTTATACTTAGTAGGTATAGTCCTTGCTACATCGAATACCTCTTTGTCAAGGAAAGGAACACGTACTTCAAGGCTGTGTGCCATGCTCATCTTGTCGGCCTTAAGCAGAATATCACCAATAAGCCAGAAGTTGATATCAATGTACTGCATTTTCGTAACATCATCCTTATCCTTAACCTTGTCATAGAAAGGCTTTGTAAGCTCTTTATGGTCGTACTTTCCAGTAGGATTCTTTAATATCTTTGCGCGTTCTTTTTCATTAAACATAAATGCGTTACCGATGAAACGCTCCTCAATATCCTTGCTGCCTCTTATAAGGAAATTCTTACCTTTAAATTTAAATGGAATAGCCTGTGCTACATTAGCAAGTCCCTTACGAAGACCTTTTGGAAGCTTTCTGTAACCTGCAGTATCAAGAGGTTCCTTGTAAATGTTGTATCCACCGAAGAATTCATCAGCACCTTCGCCAGACATAGAAACCTTGACGTGCTTTGCAGCAGTCTGGCTTACAAAGTAAAGTGCGATGGCAGCAGGGTCTGCTAAAGGTTCATCCATGTGATACTGGATTTTAGGGATAGCAGCCCAGTATTCTTCACTTGATACAAGCTTTGAATAGTTGTCTATCTGAATCTTTTCAGATAAAGCCTTTGCATAATCTATTTCGTTATATTTTTCGTAGTCGAAACCAACTGTAAATGTTTTATCACCATTGAAGGTGGCAGCGACATAGCTTGAGTCAACACCGCTGGAAAGAAATGAGCCAACCTCAACATCACTAATCTTGTGATGTTCTACTGAATCATGCATGGCCTCATCAATCTCCTGTACAAAATCATCCAGGGACTTGTTTTCATCAGCCTCAAAAGTAGGTTCCCAGTATCTTTTTATATTAATCTGTCCGTTATGGAAAGTGAAGCAGTGTCCAGGCATAAGCTTGTATACACCCTTAAAGAATGTCTCAGGGAGTACTGAGTACTGGAAAGTAAGATAATTCTCAAGAGCCACATCGTTAACTTCCTTCTTATAAGCAGGATGAGCCAGTATGCTCTTAATCTCTGAACCATATATTATATTTCCATCAACTATTGTGTAGTAAAAAGGCTTAATACCAAAGAAATCTCTTGCACCAAAAAGAGTTTCTTTTTCGCTGTCCCAGATAACGAAAGCGAACATACCGCGAAGTTTATTAAGCATATCTTCACCATATTCTTCATAAGCATGAATAAGAACCTCTGTATCGGAGTTGTTTGCAAAAGTGTGTCCCTTTTCAATAAGCTCTTTTCTTAAATCCTGGTAATTATATATTTCACCATTAAAAGTGATGACAATTTTTTTATTTTCGTTAAACATAGGCTGGCTTCCGTTATCAAGGTCGATGATTGAAAGTCTTCTAAAGCCCATATATGCCTTGTTATCTATATACTGACCGGCACTGTCGGGACCTCTGTGGATAATTTTATTCATCATATCAGTAAGAACATCTTTACCATTCTCAAGGTATCCTGTAAATCCAGCAAAACCGCACATATTACAAAACCGTCCTTTCATAAACTAAATGTTGTTTGTGAGATAAAGATATGGGGTCAAAAGGAAATTCTGACACATATATCTTATAAATCAATTATGTAATTATAACAAACCAGAGTATTTAATACAAGAAAATGTAATAATATTATGCGTTATTGCGTGTTCTATAAATAATAAAAAAATAATACCCATGATATTGACAATTAAGTATATATATGATATGTTTAGTTTAAATAATAAAGTTATGGCGCTGTAACAAAAAGACAGGAGATGATTGATTGGAAGAATATATATGACATTCCTGATATAAACACAAGATGACAAAATCAGGATAATAACTCTATAGATATTATTGACAGCATAAAGAATATTTAATCTGGTAATCTTAATAAAAACTATTCATCTGATGTGAATGTATAACGTAATGTCACATTGATTCATATTAATTTCCACAAGACACTTAATATTATATTAACAATATCAATCCGCTTATATAAGACATGTTGTGCATGTCATGCTTAGATATAACAGGATTGTGTACATATTATTTTATAAAAAGTATAAGACAAAGTGGACGAACGATGATATTTGACAGTACCCATAAGCATATTATTCTAAAAAAATACAAGACAAATATAAGATAAATATAAGACAAATATAAAACAAATATAAGATAAATATAAAGAAGGAAAAAGTGAGAATGAAGCGAAATATTTTATTGAAAATAATATTAACAACAGTGACGATTGGAGCTTTATTAGCAGCTGCAGCCGTTGTTAAGAAGAATGCGGATGCTAAAAACAAAGTGCCAGAAAAAAATAGTGCTGCAGTTGAAACGATACAGACAAAAAAAGCAACAGTATCAGAATCGGATTTTGCAGAACTAAAAGAATATAAGGAACAAAAAGAAATAGAATCAGATTTTGCAGAACAAAAAGAAACTGAAAAAGAAATAGAATCAGACCTTGCAGAGCCAGAAGAATCAAATGAACAGGCAGATTTAGGAATAGATATAGATATAAAAGAACAAGAAGAATATGGGAAGCCAGATTCAGAAGGAAAGTCAGAGCCTGAAGATAAACCAGATTCCGAAGAGAAGCCAGAGCCCGAAGAGAAGCCAGAGCCCGAAGAGAAGCCAGAGCCCGAAGAAAAGCCAGAGCCTGAAGATAAACCAGAACTAGAAGAAAAGCAGGAACCAGCCATAACAGATAGTCCTTATGGACATGAAATCTATATAGCTAATGGCGTACTGCAATATGGTGAAAACGCAAGTGAAGCACAGATGGGAAAGGATGTTAATACAGGAAGTACAGTGGAATGTCCATATCCTATAGAGGTTATGACAACAAGGGTTATGTATGATGAGCATTGTGGTTATCATACATATAAAGGATATTATACAGTTTCAGATAAAACCGAAATTCTTGATTGCCTGGTTGATGCAATGGGGAGTCCGTTGTTTAACGCGGATACAGCTATGTTTCAGGGTGTTATGGGTATATATAGATATGGTTCCGTTGTGTTTACATGTCTTGGAATAGTGGAATAAAGGGGGCATATATATGGCAGCATGTCCTAGGAAGGACAAAAAAAGAGTGACTTTATTATATATATTATCGGTATTGGTGTTATTATTATCATTTGTAGGTCTGGCATATGCGTATCAAGCGGGCAGTTATACAGATGATGATTTTAAAAGACAGATAACCGTTGATTTTGCCGGTGGCACAGCTGATTTACAATGGGTATATATGAATGATAAGAATAAACAGATATATTTTGATGATATACCTTTTTATAGTGATAATGAGGCACCGCATGAAGGAACATTTACAGAACATGTGAACTGTCGTGGATATACGCCGTATCTTCGTGTATACAATATTTCGAAAGAAGACTGTATATTCAATGTGGATTTCACTGGCTATAAAAACTATAACAATTGGGACAATCCAGACAACAATGTTAAGGAAATGCTTGGCGGTTACCTGTTTGAAGCTGGCTGTAATATCAATTATGATGGAGATAAATATTCCGGTGAAAGAAAACCATTAACTATCACATTAGGATGGGCATGCAACTTTAACATCGAATGGGATTCTGGAGTCAGTGATGTTATAGGACACAGCACGAGTGGTCTTGATATGCGGTATTCAGATGGACAGACTATTACATATAAAGAAGGTACATTGGTTCCTACATGGATATATCTTAAAGATGGATATGAACTTGATTATATACAGGAAGGTGACAAAAAATGGTATGATTCCACATGGAATGAAGCATGTAAAAGATGGGATAACTACTGGACTATGAATAGGAGCCGGAGCATTTATATTCATACTAAGAAGAAAGAGGTTATAAAATCATATAAGCAGACTGTATACATAAGATATCAGAATCAGAATGGTACGTGGGAAAGATGGGATGACACGTCAGCAATAACTGAAAATGTATTATGTGGTTCAACGTATACATTTGATACTAAGAATATAACTGGAAATTCAAAATGGAATTCAAACCTATACAGGATGCCAGAGCAGTTTGATGATGGAACATCCTTTGCCTATAAAGTAAGTGGTGCAAAAACTAATTATATAAGTGTAGCCAGATTAAAAATACAGAATGACCAGGAGATATATGTGAGGTATCAGAATGAGGATGGTTCATGGGGTGAATATTCAAGCACATACTGGCATACACCAACAAAGAAAGCACCTGATGGCTATTGGGAGAACTTTCTGTGGCATGTAGATAATGGTACATCGTTTGGTTTTGGAGTTGAAGATATTAAACAGGATTCAAGGTGGGATGCCACGTTATATGAGTTTCCAGATACATATGCAGATGGTTCGTCGTTACGATATACAGTGACAAAGGCTTGTAAAAAATATGTTGATATATCAAGAAAATTCATACTGACATTATCACAGGAGGATGCAACAACAAGGGGAACACAATCAGTTATGGTATCTTACAGGAAAGGACTGCCTGATATAACGGTTCCTGAACAGAAATATAAAGCTTCTTTTTATGATGATGATAACTATAATGACAGACTGTTATTATCTGATATAGTCCAGATTAATAAGTTTAAAGGATATATGTTGAAAGAAAAAAGAAATGAAGTCAGTCTGGGAAGTATATTAAATGAAAGTTATAATTATTCAGATGCTAATGCTGATAATTCTATTATTTCAACAGTAACATTAACAAGACCATATACTGGCAATTTGTATTTTTACTATGATGGTTATAATAGTACAGATGAAGAGGTTTCTGTTAATGTTGAGTGGAGTACTCTTGATGGTGACAGTGATAACGAGGAAATATGGTTTTTACCACATTCAAATGATAATAACTATGTAGATGTCTATGTTAATAAGGTTAACAGTATAAGAATCAGGTACTGGGGACCAGAGTATGGGCCAGATAGTTTTGGCAGCTGGAAAATCAGTCTTAATATTGAAGAAATGGCTGATGTGAATGATTACTGGTATAACAGTGAAGGTAAAGCCGATATTTACAGTTATCCTTATGCATGTAACGAAACTGTTTATGCGAAGTGGGAAGAAAGTAAAATCACACTGCCAGATAAAGATGAGGTAACGAAGCCTGGTTTTGAGTTAACTGGCTGGTCAGATGGAATAAACACTTATGATCCAGGTGATAAAATATCAATAAAAAAAGATACAAGGTTTTATGCAATATGGGAAGAAGTAATACCTGAAAGCAACTCTGAGAGTAATATAACAAAGGCAGCATCAACAATGTACTTTGATACACTTATACGGCGTACATCAGGAGATGAAGCATGGTATGACACAGTTGGAAGCTATAGTATAAAAAGTCTTAAGGATTATAGCAATGATAGTTGTGTACAGATATGGAAGATAGATATTGCTGGTAATATAACAAGAATGAAATGAGGCATTTACAAAATCATGAAAATATTTTATAATTAAAGGCAGATTTTTTATATATTTTGGACATAATTGCCATTATGGAAAGGATTGCGGTATGGAAAAGATAAAAATGACAACACCTCTCGTAGAGATGGATGGAGATGAGATGACAAGAGTGTTATGGGGACTTATTAAGGATGAACTTTTACTTCCTTATGTAGATCTTAACACAGAATATTATGATCTTGGACTTGTTCATCGTAATGATACTAACGACCAGGTTACTATAGATTCAGCAGAGGCTACTAAAAAGTATGGTGTTGCAGTAAAGTGTGCTACAATCACTCCTAATGCAGCAAGAGTAAAAGAATATAACCTTAAGGAGATGTATAAGAGCCCTAATGGAACAATAAGAGCTATTCTTGATGGTACAGTATTTAGGGCACCTATCATTGTTAATGGTATTGAACCTTATGTTAAGACATGGAAGAAACCTATAACTATAGCAAGACATGCATATGGTGATGTATATAAGGCTTCAGAGATGAAGATTCCAGCAGCAGGAAAGGCTGAGCTTGTATACACAGACGAACAGGGTAACGAAACAAGAGAGCTTATACATAACTTCAAGGGTGCTGGTATCATACAGGGTATGCACAATCTTAATGATTCTATAGAGAACTTTGCAAGAAGCTGTTTTAACTTTGCTCTTGAAACTAAGCAGGATCTTTGGTTTGCAACTAAGGATACAATATCTAAGAAGTATGATCATACATTCAAGGATATATTCCAGGAAATATATGATAATGATTATGCTGATAAGTTTAAGGAAGCAGGCATTGAATATTTCTATACATTAATAGATGATGCAGTAGCAAGAGTTATTCGTTCAGAGGGAGGATATATCTGGGCTTGTAAGAATTATGACGGCGATGTTATGTCAGATATGGTTGCTACAGCATTTGGTTCATTATCCATGATGACATCAGTTCTTGTATCACCTAAGGGCTTCTATGAATATGAAGCTGCACATGGTACAGTACAGAGACATTATTATAAGCATCTTAAGGGAGAGGAAACATCTACTAACCCTATAGCTACTATATTTGCATGGACAGGAGCTTTAAGAAAGAGAGGAGAACTTGATTCTATTCCTGAACTTGTAAGATTTGCAGATACACTTGAAAAGGCTTGTATCAAGACAGTAGAAGATGGTAAGATGACAAAGGATCTTGCACTTATAACAACATTAGAGAATCCTGTAACACTTAATACACAGGATTTTATCAAAGCAGTAAGGGCAACGCTTGATGAACTTATGAATTAATGTATAATTAACTGCTCCATTGATATTATAATATCAATGGAGCAGATTATGTTGTAAGAGGTATGAAACAGAACGTAACTTAAGGAGTGTTATGCGTAATATATTATTAGATTTCAGTTTCAGGGGAATGAATATTAACCAGCTTGCAGTCTGGTTTTTTATATATAGCTTTTTTGGATGGGCAATGGAGTGCATAGTTATAAGAAAGCAGCTTGGCTACTGGGAAAACAGAGGGTTTGCAAAGCTGCCATTTTGTGTAATATACGGTTTTGGAACATATATAGCTTTCAATATATTTGCACCTATACAAAACAATTATATTGCATTATATATATTTGGTGCTGTATGTGCAACAATATTTGAGTATATGACGGCGAAGCTTATGTTAAAGCTGTTCGGCGAAGTATGGTGGAACTATGATCACCTTAGATTTAATTATAAGGGTATAATATGCCTTCAGAGCACAATTGGCTGGGGATTTCTGGCAGTGCTTATATTCGGAGTGTTTAACAGGCTTGTAGAACAGGCAGTATTTTCTATGCGTATGTCAGCGGTTACAGTGATTTCAGTTGTTCTTGTTGTGTCATATGTATGTGATTTTTCATATCATTTTACAAAGCGTTTATTAAACAAAAGAATGGGAGATGCAGTTAAACATGCATCAGGCTGCAGTAATCTTCTTAACAGATTCCATAGGTGATTTCGGGGTGAGATATGTTAGAAAGTCTTAGAAATAACATGAAACTGCTAAAAAGCAGTAAAAGACATGTATTGTTGTTTGAACTTGCATATAAGCTCCTTGCATTAGCAGTGTTTTATCCTGTTATTACGGGCGTTATCCGTTTGTGCATGAGAATAACAGGGATTAATTATCTTACAAATGAATATATAGCGAAAGCGTTTATGAATCCTGTAATAATCATATTCTGCCTCTTAGGGGTTATAGGATTCATAGTTTACTGCTTATATGAAATGGCATATCTTGCAGTATGTTTTGAAACCAAGAGAAAAGGTATACAGGCATCTATTATTGATAACATATATAATGCCTTTTTGCGGCTTAAAAAGCTGTTGAGGATTCAGAGCATACCGCTTTTTTTATATTTTCTAATATCTATAATAGTTATTAATGTGACAGTTACTGGCAATATTATATTTAGCGAAAGTGTAAAAAATATTATAAAAAGTGAGGTAAAACAAAACAGAACTGTTATATTTATTGTGACAGCAATTATCATAATATGCCTGTTTTACTTTGTTATACGGGATATTTTTTCATTTAACATATACATGATGGAGGGAAAAAACTTCAGACAGTCATGTGCTAAAAGCAGAAGCATTGTTAAAAATAATGTACTGAAGATAGTGGGTGTAGTTGTACTATATAATCTTGCACTTTTAGCGGCTATTTATATATTTTATATAATTATATCTGTTGTACTGATTGCCGGAGTTAAACTGCTTGATCTTGCTTATATGGGTAGTGCGGTGTATCTTTCTGTGCTTAGTACATTAAGGACGATAGTAAGATTATTTCTTGTATTTTTATCTATACCTTGTTCATTCTCTATGATATCATATATGTATTACAAGTATGAGAATCTTTCGGATATTAATTTTGAGTTTGTTGATATAGATGAAGGAAGCGCAAGGATAAACAGGATTATATATTCATTTGTTCTTGTGATGTCGATAGTCCTGGATGTGTTATATGTGGTGTTAACATTTAACAGCAACCCTTTTGAGAGAGTTGCTATATTCCATGATACTAAGATAACAGCACACAGGGGTGCATCAAGGGAAGCACCGGAGAATACACTGGCAGCTTTCCAGCGTGCCATAGATGATATGGCTGATTATATTGAACTTGATGTGCAGATGACAAGCGATGGTTATATAGTAGTTATGCACGATGCATCAGCATATAGGACAACAGGTGTAGCCAAGAATATAACAGATATGACATATGAGGAAGTAAAGAAGCTTGATGCCGGGTACTGGTTTTCAGAAAAATATAGGGGTGAAAGGGTTCCATCTTTTGAAGAGGTGTTAAAGCTTGTTAAAAGCAGTCCTGTCAGTATAAAGCTTAATGTTGAGATAAAGTCATCAGCGGATAGCAGCATAGCAGCTGGAAAGGTTATAGAGCTTATAAAGAAATATTCCATGGAACAGAATTGTGTTATAACTTCATTTGATTATGATGCGCTTCTTGCAGTTAAGAGCATGGATGAGGATATACAGACGGGATATATACTGTCTGTTGCATATGGAAGATTTTATGAGAATACCAACGTAGACTTCTTTAGTGTTAACGCTTCATTCCTTACAAAGAGAACAGTGGATGCCATACATAATACTGGTAAACAGGTATATGCATGGACAGCTAATAACGATACATCTATAAAGAATCTTGCTAATAAAGGTATCGATAATATAATAACAGATGAACCTGTTATGGCAAGGGAGGTTGTGTATTCAAGGAATACAAGTGAAACTATTACAAATATGATCAAATATGTATTTAATAAATAACAGTCGCATTTTGCTTCGCAAAACAATGAGGTAAATACCTCTGCTCCTGCAAGGGCAGTCGCATTTTGCTTCGCAAAACAAGGAGGTATGTATGCTTAGGGGAATAGGTACATCTAAGGGAATAGGTATAGGAAAGGCACTGGTGTTAAAAAATACAGGGTGCGAGGTAAAAAAGTATAAAATAGATGATGTAGATGCAGAACTTCAAAGATACAAGGATGGAGTGGACACATTCATAAAGGAGACAGACGAATTCATAGAGAAGCTGACAGCTAAGTTAAACGGCGACGATAAGAATGCACTTGTTCTTAAGAACCAGGAATATTTAGCTGGTGATATACAGCTTACGTCAGAGGTTTGTAATATTATAAAGAAGAATAATATTAATGCAGAGGCAGCCCTTTATGAGGCCTGCGAATCTTTGAAGCAGCTGTTTCTAAGTATGGATAACGAGGCTATAGCCCAGCGTGTAACAGATATTGAAGATATGAGGGAGAGATTGACAGCAATACTTCTTGGTGTTAAGAGTATTGATCTTACGCAGCTTCCTGATAACACGATTATTATAGCTGATGAGATACATCCATCTATGACAGCGAATATGGATACTGTGCATATAGCAGGCATTATATCTGAAAAAGGTGGAGACACCTCACATGCATCGATACTTGCAAGAGCTTTGGAGATACCAGCAGTTCTTAGTGTAAAGGGTATATGCAGTGAGGTTAAGGATGGAGAAGACATAATAGTTGATGGTGCATATGGTGAAGTGTTTGTATCTCCAAGTGACATAACTAAAAAGATATACGCCAAAAAGAAAAAACAGTACGATGAGAGTGTTATAGAACTTAAGAAATATATCAATAAACAAACAGTTACTAAAGATGGTGTGATGCTGGCTGCTAATATAGGCAATGCACTTGATGCTGCAAAGGCAGTCAGGGATGGTGCAGAAGGTGTGGGACTGTTCAGGACTGAATTTCTTTTTATGAATGGAAGCAAGCTTCCAACAGAAGAAGAACAGTTTACAGAATATAAGAAAGCAGCAGTTCTTCTTGATGGAAGGGAACTTACTATAAGAACACTTGATATCGGCGGAGATAAAGATATTCCATATATGGGATTGTCTAAAGAAACTAACCCATTCTTAGGATACAGGGCGATAAGATTCTGCCTTGACAGGATAGATGTTTTTACAACACAGTTAAGGGCTATATTAAGGGCTAGTGCTTACGGTAATATCAGAATTATGATACCTATGATAACATCGGTTTCAGAGGTCAACGAGGTTAAAAAGATTATAGCAGGAATATGCAGGGATCTTGATAAGAAGGATATTAAGTATGATACTGATATTAAAGTTGGTATTATGGTAGAAACACCAGCAGCGGCTATTATGGCAGATGTTCTTGCAAGGCAGGTCGATTTCTTCTCTATAGGAACTAATGATCTTACGCAGTATACGCTTGCTGTTGACAGAGGTAACGAAAATGTTTCATATCTGTATTCGGCACTTAATCCGGCAGTTCTAAGAAGTATTAAAAGAATAATAGAATGTGCGCATAACGCAGGTATTGATGTAGGCATGTGTGGTGAGGCGGCAGCAGATGAGCGCATGATACCACTGCTTTTATCTTTCGGTCTTGATGAGTTTTCAGTCGGTGTAAGCCGTGTGCTTGAGGTAAGAAAAGAGATTGCATCATGGAGTATGAAAGAAGCTGGTGATATAGCAGGGAATATACTAGGATATTCAGAGGAAAAGGAAGTATCGAATTATCTGAGTGATTATATATCATCAAGAGCTGAAACATCTAAGCAGACAGCTAAAGATAGTAATGACAGTGCATTATAAAATATGTTGTATGTGATAATACAAAGAATAGATGACATAACGGATAAATAATGCTACGAATAAATGTCATAATGAATAAGTAATGTGATAATAAAAATGATAGAAATGAGGAACATATGGCGATATATGTAACAGATGAAGAGCAGGAAAGAGTTATACTTGTAGGTGTGGAGCTTGACCCGGCAGATGATTGTGAGAAATCACTTGAGGAGCTATCTGAGCTTGCAAAGACAGCAGGGGCAGTTACAGTTGGAAAGATGATACAGCCAAGAGACAGCTTCCATCCTGCAACTTATATAGGAAAAGGAAAGCTTGAAGAGTTAAGAGCTATGATACAGGAGCTTGGAGCAACAGGTATTATATGTGATGATGAGCTGTCACCTGCACAGTTAAGGAACCTTGAAGATGTTCTTGATACAAAGATTATGGACAGAACTATGGTTATATTAGATATATTTGCAGCAAGAGCGTCATCAAGTGAAGGCAAGATACAGGTTGAGATGGCACAGCTTAAGTACAGGTCAACAAGACTTGCAGGTCTTGGAATAACACTGTCAAGACTTGGTGGTGGTATAGGAACAAGAGGTCCTGGTGAGAAGAAGATAGAAACGGACCGAAGAATAATACGTGACAGAATATCCCACTTATCAGCAGAATTAAAAGAAATAAAAAGCCATCGTGATATACAAAGACAGAACAGAGAGAACAGTTCAACACCTGTGGCTGCCATAGTAGGGTATACTAATGCAGGAAAGTCAACACTTCTTAACAGGCTTACAGATGCTGGTGTGTTATCAGAAGACAAGCTGTTTGCAACACTTGATCCTACGACAAGGGCACTTAAACTTGCGAATGGCGAAAAAGTGCTTTTAACAGATACAGTCGGATTCATAAGAAAGCTTCCGCATAATCTTATTGAGGCCTTCAGGAGTACACTTGAAGAAGCTAAATATGCAGATATGATAGTACACGTTGTTGACTGTTCTAATGATGATTATGAGAGACACATGGCAACGGTATACGATACCCTTAAACAGCTGGATGTAGGTGATAAGCCGGTTATCACACTCTTTAACAAATGTGATGAATTCGATGAGATACCTATACTTAAAGATAGTAAAGCTGATTATGTAGAGAATATATCAGCAAAAACTGGTATGGGACTTGATAGTTTCCTGATGGATATACAGGATATTATCCTTAAGAGCAGAATCCAGATAGAAAGGGTATTTCCATATAATGAGGCAGGAAAGCTTCAGCTTATAAGAGAGTATGGACAGCTTGAAAGTGAAGAATATACACAGGATGGCATAAAGGTTAAAGGATATGTGCCTGCATGGGTTGGTGGTAAACTTTAGCTGGTGTATCGCCTGGTATGCATTTGTTGTGTGTGGCTTGTGCAACCGCTGCGCAGCTGGTGTATCTGTTGTGCAAAGCTATGTATATATATGTGTTATGAATAAGAGATGATGTCAGAAAAAAGAAAGGGGCATAAGTATATATTATGAATATAATAGCACTTGCTGATAAAAAGTGGGGGATTGGTAATAACGGACGACTTCTTGTGGATATTCCGGAGGATAAGAAGCTTTTCCGTGGAGAAACATACGGAAAAGTTGTTGTTATGGGGAGAAAGACATATGAAAGCCTTCCTAACCAGTCTGCACTTGAAGGAAGAAAGAACATAGTCCTTACTAACAATATGAATTATAAAGCAAAAGATGCAATGGTGTGCCACAGTGTTGATGAAGTTTTAGAGGAACTAAAACAGTATGATTCAGATGATGTTTATATAATAGGTGGTGCACAGATATATGAGCAGTTTATTCCATATTGCGATACTGCGCATATAACAAGAGTTGATTATACATATGAAGCAGATACATATATAGCTGACTTTGACAAGCTTGATGGGTGGAAAGTCACAGCAAGAAGTGACGAACATACGTATTTTGATTTATGTTATGAGTTTGTACGATACCAGAGAGTGTGAGGGATGGCATGAATAAAAAAGGAAAGAAAATAAGGCATATAATGGCAGGAATACTTATATCTGCTATATTTGCAGGAGTTTTTGCAGGTTATGGTATTCCACATCTTTATGCATCACCAAAAGAAAAGACGATTAAGACTATGAAACAGTCAGCAGATACACTCAAAGAGGTTCTTGGAGGTTTTGTTGATAAAGTGGTGCAGCTTGATCCAATGGGCAACCATACATATACAGGTAATATAACGTTATCAGAATTCACATATGATGGCACGGATTATAGACCGGATACAACGAATAACAGCCATAAATATAGTGTTGTTACAGATAATAACAATATAACATTTTCTATGCCACAGGTAGAAGATGGTACACTTGTTGTCGATAAAAACGATATATTACCATATGGTCTTGCAAAGATAGATTCAGGACAGACAGAAGCTATGTTAAGGGCAGTGCTTTCACATATTATGAATGGGTATGAAGTGGCTGTAAAAGATAACTTTGATAATTTTAATAATATTGGTAATGATAATAAGTCTGACAAGAATGATGGTTCTATGACTGCAATTGGCACAATATCCGATGAAAGATGTACTATAACTATAAGTGATAAGTCACTTATAGCAGGTTTTAATACATTTGTAGAAGAAATGTATAAGGATTCAGCCATTCTTCCATACATATCGCTTCTGAATGTTCATGGAATAACTATTGATAAGATAAAGTCAAAGTTTAATATGTATGCAGAGGGTGTGTACACAACTATTACTATGGATATGGACGATGATGGCAGACTGACCGGAGCAGAGTTTGCGTTTAAGTCAGATTCAGATACCAGGCTTGCAAATATATCAGTAAGATTTACTGGTGAAAAAAACTTGTATGACAGTATATATATGACAGTTTCGACAGCAGTGATAAATAACAATTATATAAATGCATCAATCCAGCTGGATATGCAGGATATGGATAATATTAAGTATGATGTTGAAACAGATGTAAAATACCATAGACACAATATGCGTTTAAAGGCAGCCGGGGATATAAAGGCAGAGTAAAAAGATAAAATATATGCGAATATCAGGGCGGGTCAAAAGGTCTTTCATCCATCTATGAGCAAGCTCATGTGGGTTTAGACCTTTTGACCCTGGTTTCATGGTATATATTCCTGCTATTATAAGCTTTTAGTCAGTTTAAATCAGAGCCTGCTTTTAGTCTTTCGTTGTTAAGTTGTTATATAAGTATTGTAATGGAATCTTCTTAGTCTTTGCTCCATCTTAATGGCATTGGTCAAATGTGCATAGGCTCCAACCTGTACTTTATAATAGCCATCTTCATATATTATAAATGCAGGAAATCCGTCAATGAGCAGTGAGTTTAACATACGGTCTGCATTTTCTTTGTTTCTGTATGCACCAGTCTGTACTCTGTAAAGTGGTTGTGGTGAGTAAGAGTTATCTGTGTTATCATCATAGTTACAACCGCAGTCAGCTCCGTTGCTTATATAACTGGTAACGGCCATGCTGTCTGTTGTATTAGCAGGACTTAAACTGTTTTTATTACTATTATTGCTGTTATTATAATCGTTTCTATTATTATTATTGATATTATCATTGCGGTTATTATTGCTTGTATTATCATTTTTATTATTGTTGTTATTGCTATGACTATTATTGTTATTACGGGCACTGGCCGGAATACTTTCAAGTATTCCATCAGCTATAGCATTTGCAACCTTATCGAATTCCTGGTCAAATATATAATTATCTTTTTCATTATTTATAAAGCCCGCTTCAACAAGGACAGCTGGCATCTTAGTTCTCTTAAGTACCACAAGATTTTTCCGGGTATCAACTCCCAGATTCTTAAATCCAACATTCTCAAGCTGGTTGTTTATGTTTCTTGCAACCTCTGATTTAAATCCTGAATCATTGTATACAAGAGTTTCAACACCAGAATACTGGTTGGGCTTTTCAGAAGAGTTTCGATGTATTGACACGAAAAGATCAGCGCCTGAGTTGTTAGCATCAGTTGCCTTTTTAAAAGGTGTCTCATATTCGTCGTTAGTTCTTGTATAGAAAACATCAACTCCATTTTTTTTAAGAATATCGCCGACGGCAAGAGCCAGGTCGAGGGTATCATCTTTTTCCTGTCTGTCATTATAAACAGCACCAGGATCGCTGCCACCATGACCTGCATCAAGAGCTACTTTATATTTTGACATATCCACTCCTAAAGGAATTATCATTTTATTTTATTCATAAAAATATATAAAGATACATATAATAATGAAAAAATATTGATTTTGTGTATATAGGTGTATACAGAATGGGGGTATAATGGTGTATGTTCATACTATGGAAACACCACAGGATATGATAGATAAAGGGAAGATGCACATAAATGTATATGATAAACAGCAGGGAGCACCACTTGCAAATGCAAGAATCACTTTGTCATATACAGGTAATCCGGATTCTATAATAAATGAACTTGTAACAGATTCAGAAGGGGCGGTTAATCTTGATGAACTTTTAGCACCACCGATAGAGTACAGCATGGAGCCAGGGGAAAAACAGCCATTTGCAGAATATACGATTGATGTCAGTGCCAACGGATATGAGGAGACTAACATATCCGGAATAGATGTCTTTTCAGGGGAAACGAGTATACAGGATGTATATCTTAATGAAAATAAGTATACAGTTGCGGGAGATAACATAGTTATTCCGGTTAATACCCTGTATGGAAACTATCCAGCCAAGATACCAGAGAGTGAGATAAAGCCACTTAACCAGTCTGGTGAGATAGTACTAAGCCGTGTTGTTATTCCTGAAACTATAGTTGTGCATGATGGTGTTCCTACTGATTCAACGGCGCTTGATTATTATGTCAGGTATAAGGATTATATTAAAAATGTTGCAAGCAGCGAGATATATTCAACATGGCCAAGGCAGACGTTAGAGGCTAATATACTTGCAATCATGTCATTTACATTGAACAGGGTGTATACAGAATGGTATAGAAACCAGAGTTATAATTTTACTATAACATCTTCAACAGCATTTGATCATAAATGGGTGAATGGCAGAAATATATTTGAGAGTATATCAAATGTAGTAGATGAAATATTTGATAATTATCTTTCACGTCCGAATGTTAAGCAGCCAATACTTACACAGTACTGTGATGGAAAAAAATCAAGCTGTCCGAACTGGATGACACAGTGGGGAAGTAAGTATCTTGGTGACCAGGGATATTCATCAATCGATATATTAAGATATTATTATGGCGATGATATGTATATAAATACAGCAGAGCAGATACAGGGTATTCCTTCATCATGGCCTGGTGCCAATCTTGATATAGGGTCATCGGGTCAGAAAGTAAGACAGCTTCAGGAGCAGCTGAATCTCATAGGAGATTATTACAAGGCTATACCACCATTGTCAGTTGATGGAATATATGGAGAGCAGACAGCAGAAGCGGTAAGACAGTTTCAGAGGATTAACAATATGCCACAGACAGGAGTCGTTGATTTTCCGACATGGTACCGTATATCAGACAGATATGTGAGACTGTCAGGCATAGCTGAGCTTATGTAAGCGGGCATGATATAGTCTGGATTATGGAAATGTTGTCTTTAAACAGTATTGAAATAGTATTATAGTACTGATATTATGATGATATAAAGAAATGTGTACAAATGAAAGAGGCAAAAGATATATGAGGTATAAGATAAGTGATCTTGCAAAGCTTCTTGGTGTATCTACAAATACGGTGAGAAGATATGAGGATATGGGTTATATATCTGCTGTGAGGGATGAGAACAGCGGATACAGGTATTATGATGATGACGGAGTTTTTGGTGTGCTCAATGCTAAAATGCATATAAAGTATGGTTTTACGCATGAGCAGATAAGTAAGATGCAGGATTATACGCTTGATGAAACTATAGAGGCGTGTCAGGAACGCATGCAGCAGATGGATAGGCAGATAGCCTATATGACGTATTTAAGACACAGGCTTAAGGATGACTGTGTACTTATGAATAAGGCAGCAGCTAATACAGATATATATGAAAAACAAAGTCTTCCTATGTATTATGTTTTATATAAGAATGGCGGAAAGCTGCTTCAGGAGCCAGAAAGACTGGAGCAGCTAAGCGAGTTTTTATACAATTCACCAGAAATACAGCATATATACATAATTCCTGAGAGCGAGATGAAAGCAGGTCGTTTTACTTTAAGCTGTGGTTATTCGATTAAGGAAGAACACCTTGAAAAGTATCATCTTCATATTAACCAATATGCACAGAAGTATATTCCTAAGCCGTCAGTTATGGGTATATCAAAGGTGCCGGCAAGGTTAAGCAGTATATATGATTATTCACAGGATGAGATTAAGGAGATTATGATAGGGCGTCATCTTGCGTATATGAAAGAGCATAATCTTGTCCTTGATGGTGATATAACAGGTATAGTTATAACAAAGGTTAAGGATGATGATAGTGATGATCATGTGATGTATATTCTTATGAGTGTTCCTGTACGGCATGAAAAACAGTGAATTATGAGATATTATGTTCGCATATAAAAACAATTCTTTATTAAATATGTAAAAGATATTGACCTTGACATTGGTTCATACTTTATAGTTTGTATTATGGATATCAAAAAGGTTTTATAAACAGACCCTGACAGTATCCATGCAGATATATAATGTTATAATGCCTTTAAAGGCAGAAAGGGAGGTCAATATGCGCAAAACAACTAAAAGACGTCTTAGCAGTCTTTTGTGTGCAGTACTTATGCTTGTTACAAGCATAGACGTAACTGCATTTGCAGCAGAATCAAAAGCGTCAACAAGAAAGATTGACGTATGGGACATGGGCACAGTACAGGAAGCAGATACAGATAAGTATAATAATCATATTACTGCTGCTGACTGGGAGAATTGTGACAATGTTTCAAAGGATGGTAAATTCGTTGCCGGAGAAACAACATTTGGTGATCTTACAATCAATCATAATGCCAATGACAGATTATTCTCGGCATCAGGCAAAAACTATGGAAGCAATGCGTTAGCAACAACAGCATATGATGATGGATATACAGCATCCGGTATGTACTACTGTAATGGTACAGGAGGAGAAGGAAGAAGATACATTGCTATTAACAATGTAGAAGCCGGAGATAAGATAGTTGTATACATGGCATCAAGCAATGCTGCTAATGGAACACTTCTTTTTAAGTATCTTGGTGAAGATAATGAACAGGTAGAAAAAGCAAGCTTTACTAACAAGGGCGCTAAGTATGAATTTGTAGCTAAGTATAGTGGTTCATATAATGTATATACAGATGCAGCAGCAGGAAAACCTATATATAACAGGGTGGTAAGAATTCCGGGAGTAAAAGTCAGTGGAACAATAGATGGCGTACAGGTAAGCGGTCTGAAGGTTTTATTTAAGGATGATGTTAACGATATCACATATGATGCAGATGTAAAGGGGAATACATTTACAGCTACACTTGCAGCAGGATGTGATTATACAGCAGTTTTATCCGGAGCAGCAGGATATGGATTTTCTGCTGATACAAAGAATGTTACAACAACTGTAGATGAAGCTCTGACAGGCAAGACAGGAGTTACATTAAAGGTAGAAGAAAAGAAAGTATATACATATACAGGAAAGGTTACAGGCTTTGCAGCAGATTATGATACATCTGGATTATCAGTTAAGCTTGTAGCTGACCCAGCTTCATTAGCGGATGATGTAGTTCTTAAGCTTGATGATAACAAAGCTTTCAAAGCAACACTTGAGCCTGATGTTAAGTATACAGTTGAGCTTAGTGGAGTTAATGATTATGAAGTAGCTGATGGCAAAGAGGTTACAGGCCAGACAGATTACTCTAAAGATATAAGCGTTTCTGCTAAGAAGTTATATAAGGTAACAGGTAGATTTACAGATATTGATGCTAAAGCAGCAGTTACAGATATTAAGTTTATCAATGTTGATGACAAATATGTGTATACAGGAAAGGTTACATCAGATGGATATGAAGTTTCTTTAAGAAATGGTTCATATGAAGTTGAAGCAGCAGTTGATGGATATAGAACAACAACACATATAGTAGTCAATGATGCGGATGTAACTAAAGATATCTTAATGGTGTCAACTAAAGATAAGGAACAGATTGAAAGAGTATCTGATATATATGTCGGATATAAAGAAAAAGGAAATGCAAACTATAATACAGTAAAAGAAGCAGTATCAGCAGTATCATTAATGACACCTGCTCCTGATGAGAATAATGGAGTTACTATTCATATTGCACCTGGTACATATAGAGAACAGGTTATAATATCAACTCCATATGTCAGACTTGTAAATGATGAAAAGTCATCAGGTAAAGAAGTACTTCTTACATGGTATTATGGAATAGGATATGAGTATTACAGCATAGATTCTAAAGGTTATTATAATGCTGAAAATGCGTATGACAAGTACGAGAAGGCAGCTGCAGCAAAATGGGGCTGTTCAGTACTGCTTAAAAATACAGCAACAGGATTCAGTGCTGATGGAATCACATTTGAAGCTTCGTTTAACCGTTATTTAACAGATGAAGAAATAGAAGATGGTGTGACACCTACAGAAAATAAGAATCCAGACAGAAACTACGCAACAGATGTTACATCAAAGGCAGCAACAGAAAGAGCAACAGCCATGGCTATAGAAGCTGATAAGGTTGAATTCACAGACTGTGCATTTCTTGGAAGCCAGGATACATTATATACTGGCAATTCAGCAACTAATATGTACTTTAAAAACTGCCATATAGAGGGTAATACAGATTACATATTTGGTGATGGAAACGCAGTGTTTGATGGATGTGAGCTTAGATTCGCAGGTTACAGTGCTGGCTCTACAGGTGGTTATATTACAGCACATAAGCCAACCTCTGCTGCAGCAACTAAGACTGGCTATGTATTTAGAAACTGTACAATAACAGGCAGTGATAAACTTGAGGTAAGTGCAGGATATCTTGGAAGACCTTGGGGTCAGGATGCAAAAGTAACCTTCCTTAATACTAAGATAAATGGTAGTTACATTAAGGATGAAGGCTGGTTTGAAATGTCTGGCAATAAGCCGGAGAAGGCTGGTTATACAGAATATAATTCGGTTTATACAGATGGAACAGCAGTAGATGTTTCCAAGAGAGTAACAGGAGTTACAACAGATGACAGTGTTGCAAAGAAAGATGTTGTGAATGATTATCTTTCAGGCTGGACACCTAATGCTTATGAGGCTGATGAGAGCACAGTAGCATTTGTAAAGAAACCATATCTTGTGGATAATGGAGATATCAATGCACCATATCCAGGACATACTCTTACTGTTATATACTCTCTTGGAGAGAAGAATGATAAAAATGATGCATCAGTGATCCGCTGGTATATTGTTAATGAGGATGGCAGCAGAACACTTGCAAAATCGTCAACTGCCAATGCTGATAATACATATAAGATTTCTAAGGATGCTATTGGAAAGCATATTGAAGTTGAAGTTGTACCTGAGAACTTAAGTGGTGTTAAGTCAGGAACAGTAAAATATAAGGCAGAGGCATATGTAAGAGATGGATATGAAGATCCTACAGGTTCAACAGATATAGAACTTGGTGATGGAGTAAATGTATTTTTAGCAGGTGATTCAACTGTTAAGGATTATTCAGCATCAGGTATGTATATGAGCGGTAAGGCCCAGGCTGAAGGTTCATGGGGCGAATATTTACAGGCGTTCTTTGATGCTTCAAAGGTTAAGGTGCAGAACTATGCCAATGGAGGACGAAGCAGCAGAAACTTTATTAATGAGGGCTCATTAGATAAGATAAAAGCCAATATTAAAGCAGGTGATTATCTGTTTATACAGTTTGGACACAATGACTGTGCCAATGGAAAAGGATATATTGAAGATAGATATGTACCACTTGGACAGCCAGATGCCAACGGAATATATCCGGTAACAGCAGGAACTAAAGTGGCAACACCATCATCACTTACTTCAAAGTATGGAGATACATTCTATTCATATGATTGTGGTGGTACTTATAAATGGTATCTTAAGCAATATGTTGATGCGGCAAAGGAAGCAGGTGCAATACCAGTTCTTGTAACACCAGTATCAAGACTTTATTATACTAGTGATGGTACTATCAAACCACATCATGATTCAACAGATAAAGAAACAGGAACACTTGTAACTAAAAATAATGCATATGTTGAAGCAGTTAAACAGCTTGCAAAGGAACAGGATGTATTACTTATTGATGGTTTTGAGATAACAAAGAATATGTATGAGGAAGCATACAAAGCAGATGAAAAGGCAGCTAATGGCAAGTCTGTTAATGGTACACAGGTTATGTCAGCAGGAGACAGCACACATAGCAATAAGCTTGGTGGTTTTATAACAGCAGAACTCTTTGCACAGCAGATCCAGAATATGAATATATCACTTTCAAAGGCTGTTAAATCACCATCCAGAGTAGCGGGTGTTAATCCGGATGGACAGCAGGTGTTTGTTGTTGATAAGAATGGAGTGCTTACTGCTAAAGCAGCAGATGCAAATGGCAGCTTCACAGAAGATGCAGTGTACTGGACAACAAAAGGCCAGAGCCTTTTAGGTGTAATAAGTGCTAAGAATGAAGAACTTAATAAGAGTGAGAAACCAGCGCCGGATCCAACACCATCGCCAGACCCAACGCCAGCACCAGACCCAACACCATCGCCAGACCCAACACCATCGCCAGACCCAACGCCGGCACCGGATCCAACGCCAGCACCAGAACAGGGTGGCAGCGATAAGAAAGATGATGGAGCTACGTCAGGTAGTGACAGTAAGAAAGATGACAATGCTATATCATCTGACGATAAAAATCCAGATGCTTCTAAAGATGATGTAAAAACAGCAGATGTATATCACGTGATGGGATATAGTGTGGCATTTACAATGGCATTAGCTGGAATAGTACTTCTTGTGTATGAAGATAGAAAAAAGAAAAGGCTGATTAATAAATAATATAATAGTTATAGATACTAGTGTTAGTGATGATTAGAATTGATTAGTATTGATTGGCATTGAATAAAGCCAGATACACAATGACTTAGGTTGTTGTGTGTCTGGTTTTTGAATACTTGAATATTATTCGTTCGAATATTATTTGCTTAAATATTATTTGCCTGAATGTTTTTTGAAATATAATAATGTATGGATTTATGTACAATACATTATTAAATGTGCAAAAAGATATTGACCTTGACATTGGTTCATACTTTATAATTCCATAAAAAGGACAGATTGTCCAGAAAAGAAAGGGAAGGTTATTTATGATGAAGAAAAGAAACAGAAAACGTATAAGTTGTCTGCTTAGCGCTTTGCTTCTGCTTGTTATGAGCATAGGCTGGAGCGTTATGGCTATGGCTGATGATGCAGTTAATAAAGACAGCAGCAAGCCTACAGTATGGATAATAGGTGATTCTACAGTAAGTTCTTTTGCTGATAATTATTATTATCCAAGATATGGATGGGGTACACAGATTGATAAGTATCTTGATGGAACATATGAAGTGAAGAATATAGCTTTATCAGGAAGAAGTTCTAAGAGCTATGTTAATGATAAGGAGTATAAAGAACTTACAGCCGGTATGAAGCAGGGTGATTATCTTCTTATAGGCTTTGGTCATAATGATGAAAAGGCAGAAGCAGACAGATATACAGATCCTAATGGTGATTATAAGACAGCTGGCTCATTTGCTAACTCATTATATGAAAACTATATTAAGCCTGCGCAGGCAGCTGGTACAACAGTTATTCTCTGTACACCTATAGTAAGAAGAACTGCTACAGCAGAATGGTCTGACAGTAATCTTCATATCACAAAGGATAGTGGTGATTTCAAGGGTGGAGATTATGCCCAGTCTATAAGGAATCTTGGTAAGGAACTTAATATACCAGTTGTTGATATGACTAAGATGACAAAAGAGTTATATGATACATTAGGACCAGATGAGACAGTCAACCTTCATGCATGGACATCATCTAAGGCTACAAGCGTTGATAATACACATACAAACATTTATGGTGGAACATATAATGCTTATCTTGTAACTAAGACAATTAAGGAACTTGGGGTAGCTGGAATGTCAGAACATATAACAGCTAAGGAAGCACCTGTTAAGGCTGATGTACTTAAGTCTAATCCTGATTATAAGGAAGCTGAATATTCAGGAGAACTTAAGCAGAGTGAATTATGGAAAGATGCAGGCGTTTTCAAGGGTTCAATATTTGGAGATATAGGCGGAGATCCAAATCTTATTAAGGATAAGTTTATACTTGAGGGCAATGAAGATGGAAGCATTCACATTGCTGTTAATGGTAAGGGAAAGATATCATCAACAACAGATGGAATGGCAATGTATTATTATAAAGTACCAGCAGATAGTAACTTTGTAATAACAGCTAATGCAACAGTAAACAGCATTAATAAACACAATCAGGTGGCATTTGGTCTTATGGCAAGAGATGCTATGTATATTGATGTTAATGATAAGTCAGCTCTTGGAGATTATGTTGCAGCAGGAAGTATCCAGCAGGGAACAGCTAACTGCTTTAAGAGAAAAGATGGCGCATTAGGCTATGGTGGTAAATTAGAGAATCCGGTAGAGGCTGGTAAGACATATGCACTTAAGATTGAGAGTAACAGTGATGGATACGCATGTACATTTGGCGATAATGCTGCTATATCAGGTGGTTTTGATTTCAAGCTTACATCAATAGATGCAGATTATGTATATGTAGGTTTATTTGTAGCAAGACAGGCAGATGTAACATTCTCAGATATAAAGCTTGTTGTAGATGGTAAGGTAGTAACTGGTTCAGATGTTAAGCCTGATGATAATAAACCGGGAGATAATAAGCCGGGAGATAATAAGCCAGGAGATAATAAGCCAGGAGATAACACACCAAGCACACCAAGCGATACACCAAACACACCAAGCGATACACCAAGCACACCAAGTGATACACCAAGCACACCAGATTCAGATAAGGTAAATGCAGTAATTAAGGCTGATGCTGGCATCAATATAAAAGCCGAAGTACCAGTGAGCGGAATCACATTCACAGAAGAGGAAAAGAAAGAAATAGAAAACGGAAGTACAGTTTCGGTATCTATGGAGGTCAAAGATGTAACAGCTACAGTATCAGAAAGCGATAAGAAGCTTGTGGAGGATAAGGTTAAGGAAGTTCTTAACAATGGTGTAGTTGGAGCATATCTTGATCTTACATTATTAAAGAAAGTTGGAAGTCTCAAAGAAGTATCAGTAACAGAAACAGCTGCTGGAGTTGTTGTTAAGCTTGATATTCCTGAAAGTCTTAAGAATACAGATTCATCTGTAGAAAGAAAATATACAGTTGTAAGAATTCATGATGGTGTAGCAGAGGCACTTGAAACAAGCTGCGAAAACGGAGTTATTACATTTACAACAGATAAGTTCTCTACATACGCTATATGCTATGAAGATGTAGCAGCAACAGGAAACGGACAGTCATCAGATAACACAATAAATACAGGTGATGTGTATAATATAGCACTCTATGTATTATTCGCAGTTGTATCATGTGCAGGTCTTGCATTCGTAGTATTAAGAAGAAAGTCAGTTGTAAGATAAAAAATAAAATAATGTATCATTTTTGTATTGCAGAAATTTGAAATATTTGAAATGTTTGTTTGAAATGTTTAAAAATATAGTTGACAGCTATAACTATTAGTGTTAAACTCTAATAGTTGTTAAACGAAGCAGAGTATCCACTCTCACCTTAGCGCATGAAGGCGACTCGGGTTTATATTTTTAAGAATATGCATGATAAACAGCAATTAAGATGCATTATGATTAAAAAGTGGATAGTCTGACTATCCACTTTTTTTGATTTTGGAGGTGCACTACTATTAGCGAATTAATGATTAACGAGCAGATCCGCGATAAGGAAGTTCGTGTTATTGGACAAGAAGGACAGCAGCTTGGAGTTATGTCTCCTAAGGATGCTATGAAGTTAGCAAGAGAGGCAGAGGTTGATCTTGTAAAGATAGCTCCATCCGCAAAGCCACCTGTATGTAAGCTTGTGGATTATGGCAAGTATAAGTATGAGCTTGTCAGAAAAGAAAAGGAAGCTAAGAAAAAACAGAGAACAATAGAAGTCAAAGAAGTTCGTTTATCACCTAACATAGATGTGAATGACCTTAACACTAAGTGTAACGCAGCAAGGAAGTTCATAGAGAAAGGCGATAAGGTTAAAGTATCACTCAGATTCAGAGGACGTGAGATGGCTCATGTTGATTCAAGCAAGCATATACTTGAAGATTTTGCAGAGAAGTTAAGTGATATAGCAGTAGTAGATAAGGCTCCAAAGTTAGAAGGCAGGAGCATGACTATGTTTTTAACTGAAAAACGTTAAAATATTATTCCATATGAGAATTAAATTAGGAGGATTATTATGCCAAAGGTAAAGACAAAAAGAGCAGCTGCAAAGCGTTTTAAAGTAACTGGAACAGGTAAATTAAAGAGAATGAAAGCTTACAAGAGCCATATTCTTACAAAGAAGACTACTAAGAGAAAGAGAAATCTTAGACATGCAGCTATGACAGATGCAACTAATGTAAAGACAATGAAGAAGATTATGCCATATTTATAAGATATGGGTGTCTGTGATTGATTATTTTAGGAGGAAATTAAGAAATGGCAAGAATTAAAGGCGGTATGAACGCAAAGAAGAAGCATAATAGAGTATTAAAGCTCTCTAAGGGTTATAGAGGAGCTAGATCTAAGCAGTACAGAGTTGCTAAGCAGTCTGTAATGAGAGCTCTTACAGAGAGCTACAAGGGTAGAAAGCAGAAGAAGAGACAGTTCAGACAGTTATGGATCGCAAGAATCAATGCTGCTGCAAGAATGAATGGTCTTTCATACAGCAAGTTCATGTATGGTTTAAAGTTAGCTAACATCGACCTTAACAGAAAGGTATTAGCTGAGATGGCTGTTAATGATGCAGAAGGATTTGCTAAGTTAGCAGAAGTTGCTAAGTCTAAGATTGCTTAATCATTAGATTAATTAGTGTAAAGATAAATATAATGTTATATATCAGATTTATATCTGTCAGATTCTGGATATCTTCTGATTAGTAGCATTTAAGCCGCTATATAGGATGAGATAACTCTTTATATCCTGTATGGCGGCTTTTGTGATAATATTGTGAAACATTTATGTAATACTGGCTTTAGAGGCTGTATTATGGTATAGTTTATAAGTCGGCAATCCGGCATAATATATATTTATGGAGACAGGTTATGAGAAAAGTATTAAAAGGAAAGTGCGTTAAATATGCAGTAGCAGCAGCTATGGTTGTTTCTATGCTTATGACTACAGCATGTAATAGTAAAATAAAGGTTGATTATGGATATAGTCCTACAGATTATGTTGAGCTTGGAAACTACAAGGGAATAGTAGCCGATGTTGATGTCACATCCATAACTAACAAGGTTATAGATGACAAGATAGCTGAGCAGATGAATGATGTAACTACATATACAGATGTTAACCGTGGGGCTCAGAAGTCAGATAAGGTAACATTTAGTTACTCAGGAACAGCAGGTGGACTTGCAATAGATGATTTCACGGGTTCTGATTATAGTATGGTTCTTGGAAAGGATGCTTTTCCAGTTGCAGGAACGAGTCTTGCAGATGAATTATATGGTATGGCAGCAGGTCAGACAAAGGTTATAACAGTAACTATGCCAGATAACTCTAAGTATACTGATTATGCAGGTAAGAGAGTGGTGTTTGAACTAACCATGAGCTACGTACAGCAGCCAAATGTTCCTATGCTCACAGATTCGTTTGTAAAAGAGAACTTTGGTCTTGAATCAGTAGATTCATATAAGGAATATGTTAAGAACGATGTTAAATCAACTATAGATACAAAGGTGAGTGAAGCAAAGAATGAGGCTATTCTTACACAGCTTCTTGATGTATGTAAGGTAACAGGATACCCTGAAGAATTCCTTGCACAGCAGACATCAAAGCTTGAAGAATCAATCAGTTTTTATAGTACTCTTCAGGGAAAGACTAATGATGAATACTGCCAGAATCTTTATGGTAAAACCTTTGATGAGTTCGTAAAGGCATCAGCAGGCCAGCAGCTTATATATCAGGCAATAGCAGAAAAAGAAGGACTTGATATAACAGAATATGAATATAAAGATGACCTTGAACAGTTTGCAAAGGACAGTGGTTATTCACAGGTAACAACATTCACAGATAAGTTTGACAAGAATACAATAGTAAAGGCAATGCTTGTAAAGAAAGCACAGAATATAGTTATGGATAACGCGGTTGTGAATGAGAAGTAGTATGGTTGTTTAGCATGCATTCTTAACGTACGGACGACAGCATATATGAGAAAAGCAGGTGTGCATAC
>ERZ791659.451-NODE-451-length-28793-cov-3.92512_pt1 | contig 28793 bp, 18 predicted proteins | sample MGYA00510053_ERZ791659 | MGnify/ENA primary metagenome ERZ791659 (study PRJEB30046, sample SAMN00715192) | human gut metagenome | study: EMG produced TPA metagenomics assembly of the A metagenome-wide association study of gut microbiota in type 2... | reverse complement strand
CCTTTCTGCGGTATTCATCGGATGCCCAGTCAACGATGTCGGTGTAGGCAATCAGAGCATCGTCGGCAGCGGATTGCATCAATCCGGCTTCTTGGGAAATGGCTTTGATAACTTCCTGTTTGGCAAGTTCCGGCTCCGCGTTCACGATACGCATGGCATAGCGAAGGTGTAGGGAGTTGGCGAAACGTTTCCATTTGTCAATGTTGCCTTGATAGATAATGTCCCCCGTCACTTTGTCGCCGTCGGCAGTCAGGGCTTCCGCCGCTTCGCCGAGTTCTTTCAGGAAGTCTTTGTATATCAGCTCCTGTTTGTCGTAGGCGGGCTTTACATTGCCGTCGATAAAGCCTTTTCCGGCTTCAAAGTAAGGGCAGTCGCCGTACATATCCGTCAGTATGGAGAAAAGATATACCTTGTAAATACGGGCTACGGAGTGGATGTTGACCTCTTTTTCATTGTCTTTGGTCTTATCCAGAATGTCGACAATATTCTTGATGAGCGCCGGATACATCAGATTCCATGTATTTCCCATTTCCGCGTCATTCTTGCGATACTGTCCGCCGTAGTTGGTGGTGTTCCAGTCGCCCTGCATATATTGCGCGAAGGCTGCGAGATAGAAAGGATAGGGCTGGCACATCTGCCAGTGTCCGCATGTTTGCAACTGAATCATGGAAAGTTGATGATTCGGGTCGGTAGACGAAGACTTGGAAGGGTCTGTATTCAGTTCCTCGAAGTCGGTGCAGGCTCCTAGCAGAAGGCTGCATATACATAGGATACCGAAAGTTATTTTATAGATTGTTTTCATGATTGCTTACTTATTAGAATTTTACGTTAACGTTGAAACCATAACTTCTTCTGGATGGCAGCGAGCCGTATTCCAGTCCCATGCCCGAACCGTTGTTGTAGTTGGAATCAGGGTCGATATTCGGCACGTTCTTGTAGATGATGAACGGATTGCGCGCCACGAACGATACGGATACGGCATCAAATACTTTGCTTACCCACCTTTTGGGTAAACGGTAAGCCAGTGTGATTTCGCGTACCTTTACGTAAGAGTTGTCGTAGATGAACGGAACCGGAGTCTGGTCGGCTATGTGTTTCCAATATACTTCGGGGTCTACGAATTTCTTGTTTTCCACAAAACTTCCGTCTGCCATCTCTATGACTCCGTCTACGAGATAACCGCCCGTCGCTTCCCATTTGGCTTCCGTCACTCCGGCTTGCAGGCGTTTTTCTTCCGATTCGTACCAGCCGTCACGTCCCGCAAGGGTTGCCTTGTCCTTTCCTGTCATGTAGGAAGAGCGGGAAGACATGGAGTAAACGTCTGCTCCTACCTTGATGTCGAAGATGGCGGACAGGGAGATGTCACGGTAAGTCAGGTTGGTGGTGATACCGCCTGTCCATTCCCATGTGGCGTTGCCCAGTACCCGTAGGTCTTCCGTCACTTTCGGGAGTCCCGTGGTGGCGTCTACGATAATCTGTCCGGCATCGTTTCTCAAGAAGTCTTTGCCGAGGATAGAACCGTAGTTCTGGCCTTCTACGGCAGCCACTTTCACGTTAATCCAGCGTGCCGATTCCAATTCAAATTCCTTAATGCCTGAAGCCAGTCTTTTTACCTTGTTACTATTCTTTGAGAAATTGATGTTCAAGTCCCACGAGAAATCCTTCGTCTGTATGGGGCGTGTGTTCAATGCGATTTCTATACCCTTGTTTTCTATTTCTCCGGCATTAATCAGCATGGAGTTGTAGCCGGAAGTTCCGGTAGTGTTCAGACGCATGATTTGGTTGCTGCTCTTTTGGGTATAGTAGGTGAAGTCCAGTCCGATACGGTTTTTCAGGAATTTCAGTTCCAGTCCCACTTCGGCGGAGTTGGTCTTGGTCGGTCTGAGGTCTTTGTTCGGGATGGTGGTATTGGCAATCTGTGACAATGCATAGCCCGCATAGTTCTTGGGAGACAGTTCGTAGGACAATCCCAGTTGGTAAGGGTCGGTGTCGCTACCTACTTGTGCCCATGAAACTCTGACCTTACCGTAAGGAAGTATCGTCGGATTGATTTTGAAGAATTCGGAGAACAGGAAGCTGCCTGATACCGACGGGTACAGATAGGTGTTGTTTCCCGAAGGCAAGGTAGACGAATGGTCGCCGCGCAGCGTTGCGTCAAGGTAGACGAAGTTACCGTAGGCGAGGTTGACAGAACCGTAGAGCGAGTTAATCTGTTTGCGATAGGTTCCTTCGGTGATTTCCTTGCTTGTGAAACTTTGCAGGGCGATTACGTCACGCATTACCATCTCTTTAGCAGTCACAATCTGGGTTTTGTTGTCTACTTTATAGATGTTTCCGCCGATGGTTACGCCGTAGTCGAACTTCTTGTAGCTGTTGTTGTAGATAGCCAGTGCTTCTACGTTGTACATCCGGTTCTTGAAGTCGCTGATTTGCAACTGTCCCTGTTCAAATCCCGGTGAGGACGGGGCGGCATAGTCCTCGAAGTTCATGAGGTTGATGTCTGCGCCACCGGTCACCTGAATCTTGAAGTGCTCGTTAACATTGTAGCGTACCAGTGCCGAACCCATGAATTTGTCCTTTCCCGATTCGTTCGTCATTTCGTTGAGCACCCAGTAAGGGTTAAGGTTCCATACGTCGCGTCCGTTCCAGTCGTAGTAGTTGCCGTCGGCGTCTTTGTAGTTGTCGCGCAGCCATTTCTGGTCGTAGGTTGTTGCCAACGACATCAGGTTCTTCGCAGGATTGGCGCGGTGGTCGGACAGGGCGGGGCGGTTCTTTACGTCCTCGCGGGTGTAGGTCACTTTGAAGTCGAGGTCTACCTTTTTGTTTATCGTGGTGTTGGCACGCAGGTTCAGAGTGTTGCGACTCATCTTTGTATTGGGAAGAATGTCCTTGTTGCGCATATCCGTGTAAGTGGCGCGGATACCCGTATCGTCTTTCACCGTGCTGACAACGATTGTATTCGTTGTAGTCATACCGGTTCTGAAGAAACCGTCGATATTATTGGGAATGACTACATACGGGCGGGTCACTCCGTCGAAATAAGTCAGATTCAGCCCCGGGTCTATTTTAGGCCCCCAGTTCTTGTTGGACGAATACTGGTCGTCCGTACCGTTGATGCGTCCGCCGGTTCCCTGGCCATATACATACTGTACATCGTCCCATTTCGTCAACTGCTTCTCGAAAGTAGTGGTACTGTTCAGCTCCACCGCGAATTTCTTCTTGGTATTTGCTTTCTTCGTAGTGATAAGAATCACACCGTGAGATGCGCGGCTACCATACAGTGCCGAAGCTGCCGGCCCTTTCAATACGGACATGCTTTCAATATCGTCCGGATTGATGCTTGAGATACCGTCTCCCAAGTCATAACCGCCATACTGTCCGGCACTTCCGTAATTGGAATTATCCAAAGGCACTCCGTCCACTACATAAAGCGGCTGGTTGTTTCCCGTCATTTCCGTGCTACCGCGAACGATGACGCGGGACGAACCGGAAGGCCCGCCGGCAGTCTGGCTGATAACCAGTCCCGGAATCTTGCCTGCCAGTGAGTTGATGACATTCGTCTCCTTGGCTTTTTCCAGTTCTTCGCCTTTCACCTCACCGATGGAGTAACCGAGCGCTTTCCTTTCGCGCTTGATACCCAACGTCCCAATGCGGTAACCACTACTTCGTCGATGATTTTACTATCTTCCTTCAAGACAATTTTAAGGTTGGATTGTCCTTTTACCTGTACTTCCTCGGAGCGGTAACCTACATAACTTACTATTAATGTAGCGCTTTTGGAAGCATCAATACTGAACTGACCGTTGAAATCGGTGATGACTCCCTGCGTAGTACCTTTGACGGCGATACTGGCTCCTATCAGAGGTTCGCCTTGCTCATCCGTGACTGTACCTTTCACTTTGGAAGTCTGCTGTACAACTTGGTGGGTTACTTCGTCTTCCGCGTATCCATATATAGGTATGAATAGCAACAGACAGAGAATTAGGGTTAACTGCTTTTTCATCTTAATTATGATATTAGATTGTTGATTTACGTCGCAAATATAGGACGTAACCCCCTCTAGCCAGGTTTGAAAGCTATCGGAATAGGTTGAAAAACTATCGGAATTGCGTTTTCCCACCCTTTTTGTGCTGCAAGTATAGTGAAAATGGTGGAATAAACAGCGGAAACCGGGAGAATGTGATATGTTATTTCAGGTGTTAAGGCAGTAATTCTATTTAGATTTATACCCTTTCGAGGATAATGGCTTTCTTGAAAGTGCAGATTATACCCTATCGGTAGCATTAGAGGTACTTGTTTGGGGTATCTTTTATGTTTGTTGTATTCTAATGTGGGTTCTCTGGCTATGATGTATAGGGAAACTTAAGCTATGAAGTAGGAATGAATCTGTTATCTCCCCGTTGTTCATACGTTAAGTCACCGATATCATTCATTTGTCACGGCCGTGGTTACTTCTTACCACGGCCGTGACGAGAACTCTTCATGGCTGTGACGAATAGTTACCACGGCCGTGGTAAACTAACTATATCGGTGACTTAATGTAAGAATAAAGGCGGGATAATGGAAGTATAGCGGTAGTATATCCTATGTTTCGTAGGGACTTTGGGTGATACAACCCTTAGGGTAACTTTTACTATCAGGGTGCTAATATGACTTGCTCTCATAGTTGAAGTTACGATGAATAAGGGATTTGAGGAGATTTATGAGGGTATGAGGGTAAAATCGTGCAAACTTTTTTTGGGGAGTGTATATCCTAAGTTATTGGATTATATTGAAACAAGATGAGCTAAACTCGCATGAAAAATGAATTGTGTGTTAGAGGAACTTGCTTGGAGAAACCCCATAATGCTTCTTGAATGCCGTACTGAAATACTTTGCATCAGTGAAGCCTACCAAGAGGGCGACTTCTTGTACCGGAATCTGCTGTTTCAATAGGTTGGCAGCTTCCGTCATACGCAGCAGCTTGATAAACTCGGTGGGCGCTTGTCCTGTCAGGGCTTTCAGCTTTTCGTAGAACAGGGTGCGGCTGAGTGCTACTTCGCGGCAGAGTTGGTTGATGGTGAAGTCCGGGTTTGCCAGGTTCTCCGTGACGAGTCTGGTGCAGCGTTCGAGAAATTCCTTGTCCATGGGGGACAAGAGACTGGCGGCACATTCTGCGTTTTCTTTTTCTTCGTTTGGAGTAGCGGCAGCAGGAACAGGACTGAGCGAATGAGAGAGGAAATACTCCCGCATAATTTTGCGGTTCTGCAATACTCCTTTGATTTTAGTCTTTAGGATTTCCGTGTCGAAAGGTTTCGTCAGGTAGTCGTCCGCACCGCTTTCCAGTCCTTCGAGGATGGCATCTTTCTCTGTCTTGGCCGTCAGCAGGATGACGGGGATATGCGAGGTGGCGAAGTCCGATTTTATACGGCGGCAGAGTTCGTCCCCCTGAATGCCCGGCATCATGACGTCGGAGATTATCAGTTCCACGGATTTATCTTTTAAGTATTCGAGAGCCGATTCGCCGTCGGGCTTGTCAATGACGGAATAGATAGGCGCGAATGTCTTTTTGAGGTAGAAGCGGAGTTCGTCGTTATCCTCTACTATCATAATCCGTTCCTTGGATTTATCCGTTTGCAGGTTGTTGTTAGTGTCGGTGTCGGACAAGTCAGGAAAGTCGGATAATAAGTCGGACGGTTCGATGACTTCCGTAACCGGTTCTGCTGTGGGAAGGATGGAAGTGTCTATCCGGGCAGGGACAATGTATCTTGCCAAATGCCGGTTCCCCTTGCGGAAAGTGAGCAGGAAGGTGGAACCTTCTCCCTCGTTACTGCTGAAAGAGATGTGTCCTTTGTGCAGTTTCATAAGACGGCGGGTAAGGAGCAGACCGATACCGCTACCCGTTTCTTTGGAGTTGACAGCATTTTCGGCACGGTAGAAGTTGGAGAAGATATAACGCTGCGCTTTGCGCGGGATACCTATACCGTTGTCTTTCACTGCGATGGTTATCTTCTTGTCGTTCTGTTCTACCTTGATGGTGATTTCTCCATCAGCGGAAGTATATTTCACTGCGTTCGAGAAAAGATTGTCGAAGATTTTATCCGCTTTATCCTTATCCATCCAAAGGGAGATAGGAGAATCGGGCAGAAGCAGTTGCATATGGATTTGCTTGCTTTCGCAGAGTGTCTGAAAGTTGAGAACCTTTTCCTGTAAGTACGATTTCAGGTCGTATTCGGCTACTTGCAGGGTGAGGTGGGTGGTGTCTATCTTTTGGAAGTCGAGTAGCTGCGTTATCAGGTTGTACAGCTTCTCTGTGTTCTTGCGGGCGATTTGCAGGTATCTTTTTCCTTCTTTGGAGAGCCCTTCTTCTTTGCTCAGGTCGCCGAGGGGAGCCATGATAAGCGTCACCGGGGTGCGGATATCGTGGGCGGTGTTGATAAAGAACTGTATCTTTTCGGAGAAGTGCTTCTTTTCCATTTTGTTGGCGAAGAAACGCCATACGAAATAGGTGATTCCCGCCAGCAGGATGATGTATATCAGCCAGGCGGATGCAGTGTTCCAGTAGGGCTGCGCTATGTGTATGCGAATGGTTTGCTCGTCCAGTTGCTGACCGCCGTTCTTGCTCATGCTTTTCACGTGGAAAGTATAGTCGCCGGGGGGAATGTTGGTGTATCGGATACCAAGTTCCTTGGTTGGGGCACTCCAGTTCTGTTCGAAGCCTTTCAGTTGGTAACTGTATTGAATGTCCTGCTGATACTGGTAGGAGACGGAGATAAAGGAAATGAGAAATGAGTTCTCGTTGTATTTCAGTCGGATTGTCTTTCCTTCGTTCAGCATGCGGTTGAATTGTATCTTCTTCTCTTCGGTCTTTTCGCGTGATTTCTGCGGCACTTCGAAAGAGGTGAAGTGTAAGGGGGCTTCGTAGAGAGGACGGGTGAAGTTCTCCGGATTGAAGCGTATGGCGCCGTTGGTGCTTCCGTAGACGAAGTCACCGTTTCTCAGGCGGGTGTAGGACATGAAGTTGAATTCGTTTGCCAGTCCGTCGAGGAAGCCGATGTTGGTGATTTCAGGTGTGGGGGAAGGGGTGATGTAAGCCAGTCCCTTGTCGGTGCTGAGCCATAGATGTCCTTTGTTGTCGGGCAGGATGCTGTAGACGTAGTTGGAAGGCAGTCCGTCTGCGGTGGAGTAGGTGACGGCTTTTCCGGTTTTCAGGTCAAGCAGATTGATACCGCCGCCGTCTGTACCGAACCATACTTTGTCGGGGGCGGGGAAGTACATGGAATAGATGAAGCTGTTGCTGCGGGTGTCGGCGTTGGAAGGCGAGGTGAAGTATTGGCGGAAGTTCCCCGTCTGCTTGTCCAATAGATAAAGGCCGTTGGCTGTGGCCAGTGCCAGGGTGTCTTTGTTGACTTGGGTTATCGAGTTTATGAGCGTGATGTCGTATGATGTGAATTCTTCTGCCTTTCCCGCTTGGGATGGAGTGTATCTGACAAGATTACCGTACATGCCGCCCAGCCACAGGTCTTTGTTGTTTTCATCTTTCAGGATGGAGTAGATATAGTTGGTGGTCAGCGTGCCCGATTGGTCGGTGGTGAGGTGGCGGCGGATACCTGTGTGTTTGTTGAGGCAATACACGCCTGTGCCGTAACCGCCTGTCCATACGTTGCCGTCTCCGTCGTTGCAGAGTGTGAGGAATACGTTTTCTTTCAGGAAGTGTTTCCAGTTGCCGGACTTTGTCAGGTGTACGCTGATACCCTGATTGGTGGCGTACCACAGGTCACCTTCGTTGTCTTCGAGAATTGCGTTGACGTGGTTGTTCGTCAGTGATTGCGGGTTTTTGTATTCGTGCCGGGTGAGTTCGAAGAAATATCTTTTCGGGTTGGCACAAGCGACACCGCCTGTGTAGCTTCCAATCCATAGGTTGGAAGAGCTGTCTTTGCAGAGGGCATAGATGCCGTTGCCTTTCAGTTCGCCTTCTTCTTCCTGATTGGCGTTGAGGAAAGACCATGAGGCTTTTGCGTCGCGGGTGACTGCGCAGACACCTGCTCCGTCTATCCCTAGTAGTAGCGTTTGTTCGTCGTAAATAATGACGGAACGGTAAGGAAGGTGCGGCAACTGGTTCAGTGCTTCATTGGACAGGTAGTTTTCCGTGCGGGTATCCCGCACTTTTATTCCGGAATTGAACGTCCCTATCCACAGAAGAGATGTTGCAGAGTCGTAGAATACGGACTGGACGTAGAAATCGGGCAATGTGGAAGTGATTTCTCCGTTCTGCGGGTTGCGTTCGTAAAGTCCTTCGGTGGTGGCGATGTATAGGACTTCGTTTGCCGGGGAGAAGTGTATGGAATTGATGCATTTCCCTTTTAATATGTTCTCTATATTGCCGCTGGAATGGGCGTAGCGGAACAGGCCGTTTTTTAGTCCGAACCAGAAACGGTCGGACGAATCTATGAAGAGGTCGTTCAATAGGATTCCGCTTTCAGTCAGTTCGGCTACATCAATCTCGAGTGTAAAAGCATCGGATATGGGGTCGTATTTGAATACTTTGCCGGCGCTTGTGTATGCCCAAAGTGTTTCGTGCAAGTCTTTGGTCAGGTAAATCATGCGACCGGCTCCGTCCACGATGATGTCTTCTCCGAAGAGGTTGTAGTTCTTCACGTTTCTGCCGTTGAAGCAGTCTACGCCCGAACGGGTGGAAATCCAGATGAAGCCTTTCTTGTCTTCGAGGATGGAAAAGACGCGCTGGTTGCTCAGCCCTTCCTTAGTGGTGAGATACTGATAGGTAAAAGAATGACTGTTTACCTGCTTTTCTGATTGCGAGGGAATGGGAAAAACAGGTAACAGAAGGGTGATGGCAAGTAAGCAGAAAATCAGAAACCGTTTCATGGCTTCTCATCGGCACGAAGGCCGAATACTTTTCCTGTCATTTGCTCTACCGCTACTTTCCACACTTTGACGTTGCGGACAGCCGGGTCGGAGTAGCTGAATTCATTGTTCGTGTAATGACGCATGATGATGTCCAATGCGCTGCGTTTCTCGTCCATATCTTCGATGAACTCCACTTTCCCGCGACACATAACGCTTTCGGAACGCATGCTGTAGCTGCAAGCTACTTTCTCGTGTTGGTAGACGAGTTTGTGTCCGAGACTGAAGGTGATGCAGACATGGTTGTTGCGTTCCAGCATCTCTATTTTACCGCCTTCGGGGCCGGAGTGAAGGTAGATGACGCCGTTTTCATAACCGAAGTTCATCGGAACTACGTATGGATTACCTTCCAGGTCTGTGATGCCTACAAAACAGGCATCGCAGTGAAGGATAATGGATTCGATTCGTTGTTTGTCTTCGATAATAAGGGTTTTCATAGATTCTGAGTTATCTTGATAATTAGGATGGAACGTAGCCGCTGTCATTCAAGTGTAGTGAAGAATCAGCTCTTGATGTTCATATGAAGAGCGGATTCTTCCTTCCTCTGTGGCTGTCTGACTATACTTTGAACTAAAAATCAAAGCATGTTTTGAGCAAAGCTAATGACAGCGACTTTCGTTATTTTTCAATTAGTTCGAAGTCGAGCTGTTTCTTCTCCAGATTGGCACGTGCCACACGGACGGTGATAGCGTCCCCCAAACTGTATATCTTGTTTTTGCGACGTCCGCGGAGACAGTAGTTCTTTTCGTCGAATTCGTAATAGTCGTCGTCCAAATCGCGGACAGGTACGAGGCCTTCGCATTTATTCTCGTTCAGTTCGACGTATAGTCCCCATTCGGTGACGCCGGAGATGACGCCGTCGTAAATCTGTCCCAGTCGTTCGCTCATGAATTCCACTTGTTTGTATTTGATGGAAGCGCGCTCGGCATTGGCTGCTATTTGTTCCATGTTCGAACTGTGGTCGCAGAGGTCTTCATACTTGGCTTCGGATACGCTGCGTCCACCGTCCATGTATTTGGTTACCAGTCGATGTACCATCATGTCCGGGAATCGGCGGATGGGCGAGGTGAAGTGCGTATAGTAATCGAATGCCAGTCCGTAGTGACCGATATTATGCGTGGAGTAACGTGCCTTCTGCATGGCGCGGATGGACACGGTTTCTATCAGGTTCTCTTCTTTCTTTCCGTGAATATCGTCCAGCAGGTGGTTGATGGATTTGGATATGTCTGTCTTTGTTCCACTTGTACGTACTTTGTAGCCGAAGCGGGCGATGAAGTGCGACAGGTTCTCCAACTTTTCGGGGTCGGGCAGGTCGTGGATACGGTAAGGAAGCACTTTGGGCTTCTTGTTCTTGGGTACACGCCCTATCTTTTCAGCCACGGTCTTGTTGGCAAGCAGCATGAATTCTTCCACAAGCTTGTTGGCGTCTTTCGATTCTTTGAAATATACGCTGACGGGTTTTCCTTTCTCGTCGATTTCAAATTTCACTTCATAGCGGTCGAAGTTGATGGCTCCTGCCACGAATCGTTTCTCGCGAAGTGCTTTCGCAATGGTGTCCAGCATGAGCACTTCTTCTTTGAAGTCGCCTTCTTTGGTTTCAATAATCTGCTGCGCTTCTTCGTAGGTGAAGCGGCGGTCGGAATTGATAACTGTATGCACGACGCGTGAGTCTTTGACTTCTCCCTTTTCGGTGATGTCGAAGATGACGGAGAAAGCGAGCTTTTCTTCGTTCGGACGGAGTGAGCAGATGAAGTTACACAAGCGTTCGGGAAGCATCGGGATGGTACGGTCTACGAGGTAAACGGAAGTTGCCCGCTTCTCGGCTTCCTTGTCGATGATTCCGCCTTCTTTTACGTAATGTGTCACGTCGGCTATGTGTACGCCTACTTCCCACAGGCCGTCTTTAAGTTTACGGATAGAGAGCGCGTCGTCGAAGTCCTTGGCGTCTTTCGGGTCGATGGTGAAGGTTGTCACTTTGCGGAAGTCCTCGCGTCTGGCAATCTCTTCGGCAGAGATTTCAGCCGGAATCTTGTCGGCAGCCGTCTCTACGGCCTTCGGATATACATACGGTAAGCCGAATTCTGCAAGAATAGCGTGCATCTCCGTAGTGTTTTCTCCGGCTTTGCCTAATATGTCTATGACTTGTCCGAGGGGGTTCTTTGCCTTGTCCGGCCATTCGGTTACCTTTACGATGGCCTTGTCTCCCGTCTTTCCACCTTTCAGCTTCTCTTTCGGAATGAAGATGTCATTGGCAAGTGTGCGGTTCTCCGTCACCAGGAATGCATAGGACTTGGCAACTTCCAGCGTTCCGACGAATGTATCGTTGGCACGTTCCAGTATTTCGATGACTTCTCCTTCGGCTTCCCTGTTTTTCCGTTTGGCGTAGAAGGTTATCTTTACCTTGTCGTTATTCATCGCATGGGCGGAATTACGTTCGGCCACGAATATCGGTTCGCCTCCTCCTTCAGGAATAAATGAATTCTTACCATTGCTTTTCCGTTGGAAAGTGCCTGTCATCTCCGTTCCGTGATTGTTCAGGCGGAACTTCCCCTTTTCTATTTCACTGATATAGTCATCATCCAAAAGGTCATGTAGTATATCGACGCATAGCATTTTCTGCGGATGGGTGGTGAGATGCAATTCCGAGAAAATGAATTTCATGCTTAGAGTCTCATTGGGTTTGGCATGGAAAAAGTCTATTAACAACGCCGCCAGCTCTTTCTTACTCATTCTCTTGCCGGCCTTTTTCTCTTTCTTTTCTTTCTTTTTCGCCATAAATGTAGTCTTTTAAAAATATGTAGTTACAAAGATAGACGATTATTTTCCTTATGGAAACTTTGGGGGAAGAAAAATAATGGTGCGGGCTTGTATTTCATGTTTGGTGGTAGACTGTTATATTTATAATTTGAGTAGCATAACAATTAAAGTTGAAGTAATACTTTTTAAAGAGAAATACAAAATGCTTTTTGTTTTATATTTATTGTATCTTTGTGGCATTATCAAGAAGAATGTTTGGTGAGAATGCTTTATCAATTATTCACGCAGAACCTAGAAAATAATAATGGAGAGTATTTTAATTACGGGCGCAAGCGGTTTTATCGGAAGCTTCATCGTTGAGGAAGCGTTGAAACGGAAGTATGGCGTGTGGGCGGGAATCCGCTCTACCAGTAGCAAACAGTATCTGAAGAACCGGAAAATTCATTTTCTGGAACTGGACTTTGCGCATCCCAACGAACTTCGTGCCCAACTCTCCGGTCATAAAGGCACTTACAACAAATTTGATTATATCATCCATTGTGCCGGTGTGACAAAATGCTCTGACAAGAAGACTTTTGATTATGTCAATTATCTCCAGACCAAATATTTTATTGACACGTTGAAAGCCCTGAATATGGTTCCAAAGCAGTTCATATATATAAGTACGCTTAGTGTATTCGGGCCTGTACGTGAGAAAGATTATACTCCGATAGAAGCGGACGATGTTCCGGCACCTGATACGGCTTATGGTTTCAGTAAGTTGAAAGCGGAACTGTATATTCAGAGTATTCCGGGGTTTCCCTATGTCATTTATCGCCCTACGGGAGTGTATGGTCCCCGCGAATCGGATTATTTCCTGATGGCAAAATCTATTCAGAAACATGTTGATTTCTCAGTGGGATTCCGGCGCCAAGACCTGACTTTTGTTTATGTGAAAGACATTGTGAAAGCTATCTTCTTGGGAATGGAGAAGAAAGTTGCCCAAAAAACGTATTTCCTGACAGATGGAAAGGTCTATAAGAGTCGTGCTTTTTCGGACCTGATACAAAAAGAATTGGGGAATCCATTTGTTCTTCATATGAAATGCCCGTTAATTGTGCTAAAAGTTATATCTTTGTTCGCTGAATTTATTGCTACGCGTTCAGGAAAGAGCAGTACATTGAATTCGGATAAGTATAAGATAATGAAACAACGCAACTGGCAATGTGATATAACTCCGACAATCAATGAATTGGGATATGCACCCGAATATGATTTGGAGAGAGGTGTTCGTGAAACCATTGCCTGGTATAAAAATGAAGGATGGCTTTAGACTTATTTAAGCGTGTGGAAACCCGGAAAGGGTTGTTTGCTGTGGAGAAGATTACATTGATTTATAATCTGCTGACTTCCATATTGATTCTGTTCCTGTTTCAGCGGATGGATCATCCATGGCACATGTTGCTGGATAGGGCTATGATTGCTGCAATGACTTTCCTGTTGATGTATCTTTACCGCCTCGCTCCTTGTAAGTTCTCGGCGTTTGTACGTATTGTCATTCAGATGAGTCTGCTTTCCTATTGGTATCCGGATACTTTTGAGTTCAACCGTTTCTTTCCTAATCTGGATCATGTCTTTGCCACTGCCGAACAGTTTATTTTCAACGGGCAGCCTGCTATCTGGTTCTGTCATACATTCCCGCATCTTCTGGTTAGTGAAGCATTTAATATGGGATATTTCTTTTATTATCCGATGATGCTGATTGTGGCGTTGTTCTATTTCATCTATAAGTTCGAGTGGTTTGAAAAGATGTCTTTTGTGCTTGTCACTTCTTTCTTTATATATTATCTGATTTATATCTTTGTTCCCGTTGCAGGCCCTCAATTCTACTTTCCTGCCATTGGATTTGATAATGTATCTAAAGGGATTTTCCCTGCTATCGGTGATTATTTCAATCACCATCAGGAATTGCTTCCCGGACCGGGATATCAGCACGGGTTCTTTTATAATCTGGTGGAAGGTTCGCAGCAAGTAGGCGAGCGCCCTACAGCGGCATTCCCAAGTTCACATGTCGGCATTTCTACCATTCTGATGATTATGGCCTGGCGTGGAAGTAAGAGGTTATTTGTCTGCTTGATTCCTTTCTATATGTTACTTTGTGGAGCTACCGTGTATATTCAGGCTCATTATGTCACCGATGCTATCGTAGGATTCTTCTCCGCATTTCTGTTGTATGTGGTGGCAACTTGGATGTTTAAGAAGTGGTTTGCGCAGCCGATGTTCAAATAGGTGCGGAAATGAATGAGAATTTGTTTTCAATTACTGATTCGCATAAGTAGAACATGAACTGCCGATAGCGGTGAAAACAGTGAACCCTAAAATGCAACTTATCTGTGTGCATTTAATTATCTGCTATGGTCGAAGAATTCATCCTTTCGGAAATCGTTTCAAATATCCGGAACAGTTCTTCCTTGGTTTCTGCCCGGAGCATTGCAATGCGGGTATCCCGGAAGTTTGGTATCCCTTTGAATAACGGACTTGCAGCCAAGTGGCGGCGCACGTGCAGAATACCTCTACGCTCATCGAGCAAATTTACACTGTCAATCACTTCCTGACGAAGAACATCCATGCACCAATCAAAGCTTAGTGGTGGCAGTTCCTCACCTGTCTCCAAATAATGTTTCATTTCTTTGAATATCCACGGACGACCAAAGCTGGCACGACCAATCATTACAGCATCTACTCCGTAACGGTCAAAACACTCCTTGCAGCGTTGGGGGGTAGTCACATCTCCGTTGCCAATGATGGGAATATGCATTCGCGGATTGTTTTTCACTTCGCCTATCAGTGTCCAGTCTGCTTCTCCGGTGTACATCTGTGCCCGTGTACGACCGTGTATGGTCAAGGCTGCAATACCACAGTCCTGCAACTGTTCCGCCAAATCCACGATAATCTTGTTATTTGCATCCCATCCCAAACGGGTTTTCACCGTCACAGGTATCTTCACAGCATCTGCCACGGCACGGGTAATCTCCAGCATTTTAGGAATATTCTGTAGCATTCCTGCCCCTGCCCCTTTTCCGGCAACTCTTTTCACCGGGCATCCGAAATTAATATCTAAAATATCAGGCTGCGCCTCTTCCACGATTTTGGCAGCTTCTACCATTGTCTCCGTATCCTTTCCGTATATCTGAATAGCGACAGGACGTTCTTCATCACTGATACTCAGTTTCTGCGCAGTCTTGCTGACGGCACGGATGAGCGCATCGCTCGATACGAATTCTGTATATACCATGTCTGCTCCGAACTTTTTACACATCAGGCGGAAAGCCGGATCTGTCACATCTTCCATGGGAGCGAGTAGGATGGGGTGTTCACCCAAGTCTATATGGTTAATCTTCATATATGATTTTGCTATTTACTGTTTATGATTGAAGTAACTTCTTGTTTTCGCTGCAAAAATACGGAAAAAAGCCTACCTTTGTACGCATTCATTTGCTTAACTGATACAAATAAGTATATATTCTATGAGTCTTAGTTTGAAAGATTTTGAAATAATGGCTCCTGTCGGTTCGCGCGAATCCCTTGCCGCGGCCATTCAGGCAGGCGCCGATTCTATCTATTTCGGTATAGAAAACTTGAATATGCGTGCCCGTTCGGCCAACACATTCACGATTGATGATTTGCGGGAAATCGCCCGTACGTGCGATGAACACGGGATGAAAAGTTATCTGACGGTCAACACCATTATCTATGATAAAGATATTCCTTTGATGCACACCATTGTCGATGCAGCTAAGGAAGCGGGGATTTCGGCTGTGATTGCGGCTGATGTAGCGGTGATGAACTATGCCCGTCAGATAGGGCAGGAAGTGCATCTTTCCACACAGTTGAATATCTCCAATGCGGAAGCATTAAAATTCTATGCGCAATTTGCCGATGTGGTGGTATTAGCCCGCGAGTTGAACTTGGAGCAGGTATCGGAGATTTACCGCCAGATACAGGAAGAGCATATCTGCGGGCCGAACGGCGAACAGATTCGTATCGAGATGTTCTGCCACGGGGCATTGTGTATGGCAGTGTCCGGCAAGTGCTATCTCTCCCTGCATGAGATGAACCATTCCGCCAACCGGGGTGCTTGTATGCAGGTATGCCGTCGCTCTTATACTGTCCGTGATAAGGAGACAGATGTAGAACTCGATATTGATAATGAATATATCATGTCGCCGAAAGACTTGAAAACCATCCACTTTATGAATAAGATGATGGACGCGGGCGTGCGTGTATTCAAGATTGAAGGTCGTGCCCGTGGACCTGAATATGTACGCACAGTGGTGGAGTGCTATAAGGAAGCCATTAAAGCTTACCTGGAAGGTACATTTACCGATGAAAAGATTGTAGCTTGGGATGAACGTCTGAAAACTGTTTTCAATCGTGGTTTTTGGGATGGTTATTATCTGGGGCAACGTTTGGGAGAATGGACCCGCAATTATGGCTCTGCCGCAACGGAACGCAAAATCTATGTGGGTAAAGGCATTAAATACTATTCCAACATCGGCGTTTCCGAATTCCTGGTAGAAGCTGCCGAAGTGAGTGTCGGTGATAAACTGCTGATTACAGGCCCGACTACCGGTGCGGTTTTCATGACTTTGGATGAAGCGCGTGTTGACTTGAAACCGGTGCAGACGGTAAAGAAAGGAGAACACTTCTCTATGAAGTCGGACAAGATACGTCCGAGTGATAAATTGTACAAACTGGTATCCACCGAAGAATTAAAGAGATTCAAAGGGCTTGATATCGAACAGAAAAGAGGATAACCGCTGTTTCTCAATTTTTAATTCTCAATTCTCAATTTGAATGGACTATATTTATGAATTGGAAATGAAGGTACGCGATTATGAATGCGACCTTCAGGGCATCGTGAACAATGCCAATTATCAGCATTATCTGGAACATACACGCCATGAATTCCTGACTTCGGTAGGCGTGAGCTTTGCGGCACTTCACGAACAGGGCGTAGACCCGGTAGTGGCACGTATCAATATGGCTTTCAAAACTCCGCTGAAGAGTGGGGACGAGTTTGTATCCAAGCTATATATGAAGAAAGAAGGTATCAAATACGTGTTTTATCAGGATATCTTCCGCAAAAGTGATAATAAAGTAGTAGTGAAATCCACTGTTGAAACGGTATGTGTAGTAAATGGACGTTTGAGTGACAGCGAATTGTTTGACAACGTCTTTGCTCCTTACTTGAAATGAACAGCTCCGAAGAAGAACAAATTTATAGCATCGCCCTGACAATGGTGCCCGGTATCGGGCATATTGGGGCGAAACACCTTATCGACGGAATGGATAATGCCGTTGATGTTTTCCGGTTGCGCAAAGAACTGCCGGAACGTATTCCTGAAATAAGTAGGCGGGTTGTGGAAGCATTGGACTGTCCACAGGCTATTGCACGTGCTGAACAGGAATACGAATTTGTCCGGAAGAACCGGATTTCATGTCTTACTTTTCATGATGAGGCTTACCCTTCCCGTTTGCGGGAGTGTGAGGACGCTCCTGTCGTTCTTTTCTTTAAAGGAAATACCGATTTAAACTCCCTTCATATCATTAATATGGTAGGAACCCGCAATGCCACGGATTATGGAACTCAACTCTGTGCTTCTTTCTTGCGGGATTTGAAAACGCTTTGTCCTGACGTACTGGTGGTCAGCGGGCTTGCTTATGGGATTGATATCCATGCACACCGTGAAGCATTGGCTAATGAACTCCCTACAGTAGGTGTCCTTGCACATGGCTTGGATCGTATCTATCCTTATGTTCATCGGAAAACGGCTGTCGATATGCTTGAAAGAGGCGGGCTGCTTACCGAGTTTATGTCCGGCACCAATCCCGACCGTCATAATTTTGTAAGCCGTAACCGTATTGTCGCCGGTATGTGTGATGCTACAATCGTCATTGAATCGGCAGAGAAAGGCGGTTCGCTGATTACTGCCGAACTTGCTGAAAGCTATCACCGTGATTGCTTTGCCTTTCCCGGTCGTGTAAATGATGAATACTCGAAAGGATGTAATCTGCTAATCAGGGACAACAGGGCCTCTTTGCTGTTATCTGCCGAAGATTTTGTGCAGGCAATAGGCTGGAATATGCCGGTAACCCCTTCCGAAAAAGTAAATGTACAACGTAGCCTTTTCCTCGAACTGTCTGATGAGGAACAGAAAATAGTTACTATCTTGGAAAAACAGGGAAACCTGCAAATCAACTCTCTCGTAGTAGAAGCGGATATTCCTGTACATAAGTTGAATGCTATTCTTTTTGAACTGGAAATGAAAGGAGTGGTTCGTGTGCTGGCAGGAGGAATGTACCAATTACTGGCTTAGCGCGCGTATAGGCATAAAAAAAGGAGCAACGCCTTGCTCCAACCTTTGTTAACCTTAAATCTAATACTATGAAAAAAATCACATGACAAATGTATGTCTTCATGAATTAATTTCCAAATAATTCTTTTGTATTTGTTTCTCTTTTGTTTTCTTTCACTGATTTTCACTGTTATCGGACACGATATGTTTCTGTGGCACTTTTTGTTGATTCCAAATATATTTTATTGAGTCTTTTGTCACCTCATCTTGGTTCAGGCTTATCATTCAAAAGCCTGTCCATCATATTTCCCCGCATATTCTGTATATGCACTGAACCCTTTACAGGAATTATTTCATTACGTTCGAATAGTACTTCCCAGCGAACTTTAGTCAGTTCGTCACGACACATCTTTATATAAGGATGCCCCGGATCAGTAATCTCAAAGTCTTCAATGCGGGAATTATTTCCCTGCAACGGACCTCTAGTATTCAACACCACTTGGATCTCTTTGACTGACCCATCCATATCGGGTAAAATCGTGTAGTATACTTCTATCATTCTTCCGTTAAGTTCAGAGTCGCTATTCCAGTCTAATGCCTTCAACACTTTCTCACAGTTCTCATAACTTTTCTTATCACGTGCAATTAGAAAATTACGATAGACATCTTTATGTATGACCTTTCCTTTTTCTATCCCACAATTAATCTCTATGGGATAATACTCTCTGAACTCTTTCAATTTTTTACCATATGTCAACTGTGGATTACCGCTATACCATGTTGCTTCTATCCGTTCGCCCGGCTGCATATCCGGAAATATTTGTTCCAAAGGAAATTCCTTACGATCGTTTAATCGTCGGATACTTTTCAAAAACAAACGATCCTCAAAAAGCTCCCAAGTTGCAACATACCCCCGTTTGCACTTAAAGTCAAAACGACCATTTACATACGGACGCAGGCGTGCATATAAACGTGTGTCATATTGGAGCGGGAACTCCTTGAGAGAGTAAAGAGTATCTTTATAATATATCATGTCCGACAACTGATGCTTTTCGTATACAGCTTTACAACCTTTCCCCACCCAAATAGTTTCATGAATTTCTTCCCACTTCTTTTCGCCATACAAATGAGTCACCTCCCAATCCGGAACCAAAGCAATACATCTTTTTAATTCCTTTACATACGGGTGAGCAGGTGCATAGGTCTTCCAGTCACCTTCATCAATTTTCAAAGTGATATGAAGACTGTCTATTTTTCCGTCATCATGTGGAAGCAAATTGATACGAGCAAATAATTTCTTATCAGATAATTCAGGAAACAAGTCCCCGTTGAAGTTTTCCGAGATACAATGAACCGCTTGTGCATGATGCATAGATGCACCTTTTATCGTATTATGGAAACTTTCCATTTTCTTCACTATCCCATTCTTGATCTGGTAAACTGTTTCATATTCAAATATACGCCCGAATTCTCCATAAGCAATATGCTTTCCTTTTATAATCTGCAGATTTCCACTGAACCATAAAGCCTCAATACGCCCCTCCTTATCTTTATATTTATCAAAAACATGTTCAACATTTACATAACGATAAGGTGCGTCGCCACAGCTATCTATAATTTTCTCCAGATATAGTTTGTCAGACTCCAATCGCCATATGCCTACATATCCTCTCCAACAATCAGTTGAAAAAGCTCTGCTCGATAAACGCTGTTTTACCTGTTTACTCAATCCCTCACTGCTATTTAAAGGATAAGTAAGCATTTCCAGTGTATCATTGCCTACAATAATATATTCTCCTCTCTGCTCTGTTGCTTTAAGCGGAATCTGCGTGCAGATACAAAGAAATATAAAAAACAAATACAGAATCCGTGACAATCTAGTTCGCTTTTTTAATATAATAACACTCAAAGGTAGAGTGGCTAAAGTAGACAACTTTCCTCTTATTATTTTGTGATAGCTGGGCTGCTTTCTTAACGAGTGATGCTTTTCCCCATCTGTAAAGTTATGACCGGAGGTAGCTACTCCAAAAACAAAAGTTTTTTCCATGATAATTCTCTTTGTAGTAATGAGCAAATATAGTGACTTCTGAAATTACTAACAAGTTTGTTAGTGACATATTTGTTGGCTTTTCTTGAACATGGCTTTTTGAATGATAAGTCTGATGCCGATAGAAATCAAGTGCCTTCCAAATAAAACTGTTCATATTTGCTTTTCTTTTAATTTCTTTCATAGTTTTTTGCTGTTAAATAGCAAAATGTTATTTTTGCATGAGTTATTCATGCAAAGATGAAGATAGATAAGGCGATAAATATAAAAAATGTAGATGATTTCCAACGATATTATATCGGTATGTTTCCGCAGTTGAAGTATTTCACGCGACGATATATAGACGATATGGGAGTTGTTGATGACCTGATACAGGATGCATGGCTCAAGTTGTGGGAGCAGCAGACGGTCTTTCCCAACGAAAACGCACTGAAAGTCTATCTTTATCGCGCTATCCGTAATGCGGCGTTAAACCATCTGCGTACGCAAATGCACGAACAGGAACGATATCAGGCGCTTTACAAGCAAAGGATGGAGGATGAAGAGCCGACAATACTGAATGAAATTATAGAGGCCGAAATATATGCAATGTTGAATGAAGCATTTTCCGAACTTTCCGAATCGTGTAAAAGAGTCTATATGGAAAGTCTGCGTGGAAAATCGCAGAAAGAAATAGCCGAATCGTTGAATATTTCTGTCAATACGGTGAAAAAACACATCAATAATGCTAACCACTATCTGAAAAAGCGTCTGGATAAACTCTTTCTGTTGCTCTCATTATTACATTAAACTCTTTCTTTTTGATTGCTATTTGCTGATGAAATAAATAATTTGAAAAAAAATCTCTTTTTTTGATTACACCAAACCAAAGTTGCTGTGTTCTTATATGAAAATAGGACGCAAATGGATAAGGATCATATTAAGAAACTATTATATAAGCAACTGGTAGGAACGATGTCTCAGGAAGAAGAAAGGCAGTTGAAGACATGGAGGAAACTGCATGTTGAAAATGAAAAACTCTATCATCAAATCACCTCTTTTGATTTTCTCGACCGGGCAGTGACGGAACCGGCCCATAGGGAAGCTGTACGCAGTTGGGAGAGGATGAAGCATCGTATCGGTTACCGTGCTTTTCTGACGGGTAGCAGGAGGCATCTTCGTATAGTGGCCGCCGCCTGTCTCCTGTTACTTTTGGGGAGTCTTTACTGGTGGTGGGATGCGTCGCGCACCTATGTTTTGCCTGCCGGTACGGAGAAGGCAACCATTTATTTTGCCGATGGTGAAGTATTTGAAATAAACGACCGGATGCAAAGTGAATTCTATAGTTTAAAGGAACATGAGAAGGCTGCGACTCCCGAGTTGTCGCCCGATTTGCACCATACGGTCTGCGTTCCTCGCGGGGGGGAGTATACATTGACGCTGGCAGACCAGACTACCATACACCTGAATGCCCAGTCATCCTTGACAATCCCTGTTGATTTTTCCGGCAGCAACCGTTCGGTCAATCTTTCCGGTGAAGCTTATTTTGAGGTGAAGAGCGACAAGGCACATCCGTTCCTTGTGGAGACGGACAAGGGAATAGTCACAGTGACGGGGACGCAATTCAATGTGAAGAATTATAAGGATGAGGAATGTATGATTGTCACCTTGGAAGAAGGCGAAGTGGAGGTTAATTCCGCTTGCCACAGCATGAAACTGGTTCCCGGTGAACAAGCAGTTATCGACGGGAAAGGCGGGCTTCGGAAGCAGAAAGTGGACACTTCTCTCTCTTGCGCTTGGCATCGCGCCAGAATAGCCTATGAGGATGAACCGTTGATTAACATTCTCACGGATTTAGGACGTTGGTATGATTTCGAAGCGGCATATGCCAATGACTACTTGCGTAATTTACGCTTTTCTATGGAGATAGATAAAACGGCAGATTTTAATGAGGTGGCGGAAATGCTGGAACGGTTGGACAAAATACAAATACAAGTCAGGAAAAACAACAGATGTATAATTACAAACAAATGATTATGAAAAGAATGCTGACAAGGCTCCTGCTGTTTGCTTGGGTGGTGATAGTGTCTTTGGGCACTGCGTTCGCTCAGTCAGGCACGCCGGTAACTATCGTGTTGAAAAAGGCATCCGTGCGAGATGTCTTTACGGAGATTAAAAAGCAGGTGAGGGTGAATTTCATGTACAGTAACGAAGATGTGAATACGTTGTCTGAAAAGGATTACGACCTGAAACAGGTGACGATTGCACACGTCATGGAATATGCGCTGGCAGGTTCCGAACTTACTTTCGAGGTAGTGAACAGTACCGTTATTATCAAGCGGAAGTCACCAAAGAAGAACGTTACGGGAACCGTTGTCGACGTGACAGGTATGCCGCTTCCGGGTGTTTCGGTAGTGATAAGAGGGACAAACAGGGGGACGACTACCGATATAAACGGTAGCTTTGCGTTGTCGTCCGATAAACAGGAGAATGTTCATCTCTCCATATCTTACCTGGGAATGCGCCGTCAGGAACTTGCATGGAAAGGACGCAAGCTACATATCGTGATGGAAGAAGATGCAAGTGAAATAGACGAAGTGGTTATCACCGGTTATCAGGTGATTAACAAAAGGGCGTTGACGAGTGCCGTCACTACAGTGAAGGCGGAGGATATCTTGCGTCCGGATGCCTTGTCTATCGACCAGATGCTGGAAGGGCATATTCCGGACATGATGTTTATGAGCAACTCCGGCGAAGCGGGCGTGGTTCCTAAAATACGTATACGTGGTACGTCTTCTTTAATCGGTAACCGTGAACCGTTGTGGGTGGTCGACGGAATTGTGGTGACCGATCCGGTACAGATTTCTGCAGAAGAGTTGAACGATCCCGATTATGTGAACCGTATCGGTAATGCGATTGCCGGATTGAATCCGCGTGATATTGAGCGGCTGGATGTTTTGAAGGATGCATCGGCAACGGCACTTTACGGGACAAGGGCTGCTAACGGAGTGATTGTCATCACTACGAAGCGTGGACGGGAAGGAAAGCCGCAGATTAGATATGATAACAACTTTACGTTCAAGATCCGCCCTCATTATACAGACCGTTCGGTAGATGTACTCAACTCCAGAGAACGTATGCAGCTCTCACGCGAATTATTTGCCGACCACTATGAGTATCCTTCAAACTCTCCGATGGTAGGTTATGAAGGACTTGTCAATCAGCTTTATAAAGGAACGATTACGGATGATGAATTTAAAAGGCAAGTTGCCTATCTGGAGACTGTCAATACCGACTGGTTCGACCTGCTGACGCATAACAGTTTCTCACAGCAGCACACCGTAAGCATGAACGGGGGATCGGAGCGCGGAACCTATTATGCTTCCATTGGTTACACGGATAATGATGACGTGGTGAAAGGAACCAAGAACAAGCGCTATAATGCAATGCTGAACCTTGATACCAGGTTCACTAAATGGTTTTCGGCAGCTATCGGACTGAAAGGAAATGTTTCCGAGAGAGAGTATTATCAGGATGCCAATTCACCGGTGGATTATGCCTATAACACCAGTCGCGCTATTCCTGCATTCACGCCGGACGGTGAGGACTATTACTATTACGGAAGATTGCAGCGCCACACACATCCGCACAATTATAATATTCTGAATGAGCTGGATAACAGTGGCATCAAGCAGGATGGTTCATCGTTTACTTTGGATGCGAATCTTAAATTTCATTTTAATGACTGGCTTACAGCTAATGCGATTGCTTCTTATACCAATTCGAACACAGACATTGAAAATTATTGGGGTGACCGCACTTGGTATGCAGCCGAATTGCGTGACAGCGAATATGGTGAAACGCCCGGAGAAGCCAGCCTGATGCCGCAGGGCGGACAGTTGAGCCGTAATCTCACGCGCCAGAAAGGGTATACGCTCCGTCTTCAGTTGGATTGGAACAAGTATTTCGGCGAGAACGAGAAGCATAATTTCAGCGGGGGTGTGGGTTATGAGATGAGTTCTACCCATTATAGAGGATTCTCCAGCCTGAACCGTGGGTATTACCCTGATCGGGGACTTACGTTTGTCACCGGAATCGACCTTGACAAGTATACCGCTTACAAGGCCTGGATATCTGATAATATGCCTCAAATCACAGATAATAAGTCGAACACGATATCCGCATATGCTACGGTGAGTTATAATTATAACCGCATGCTTTATCTGAATGCCAATGCGCGTATCGATGGCTCCAATAACTTCGGTGACCGCAGTAATGACAAAATTCTGCCCATTTGGTCAGTGTCTGCATCGTTTGATGCCTCGAAACTCGGATTCATCAGAGATTTGGAATGGCTGGATTTCCTGACTGTGAAGACCTCTTACGGTTTTCAGGGGAATATGCTTTCCAGCCAGTCACCTGTAATGATTATACAGAAGAATCCTATGAGCGATTATTACGGAGAGTTTACTTCTACTGCCAGGCATAATCCGAATCCCAATTTGAAATGGGAGCGTACGAACAGCTATAATCTTGGACTGGAGATGTCGTTCCTTGACAACCGTATCCAGTTGGAAGCCTCTCTTTATTTCAAGCGTACCAAGGATGCCTTTATGTCCAAGAATATCTCCACCGTGAACGGCTATTCCAGTTATGTGGTGAATGGCGGAAATATTTCCAACGACGGATACAGCATCGGCATCACGGCTCGTCCCATCCGGACAAAAGATTGGCAATGGAGTTTGAGCACTTCTTTCTCTCGCACCATCAATTCGGTGGAAACGCTTCCTGCCGGTGAAGAATACCATTTGTCCAACTTCCTGAACGGAACGGCTGTGGTAAAAGGGAAACCGGTAGGCACGTTCTACTCTTACAAGTTTTTGGGACTCAGCCCGGTGGACGGAGGACCGATGTTTGACGACTGGTTCGACCATTACGAAGACTTGACGGGGTTGAGCAAGTATGACACATATACACGGGTACTGGAAGCTTCCGGTTCTCGCGAACCTTATATGTCGGGTAGTCTGAGCAGCCAGTTGCGCTATAAAAGTCTGCGCATGCACTTTACGCTTGCCTATAGTCTGGGAGCCAAGACACGGCTTTTCGGCATGTATGGAGAAGGGGCCGCAACCGGCAGTGATGGCAGCAGTGGTGTAATTGCGAAAGCCGGTGAGATACGTCCCGAGCAGAACTTAAGCCGTGATTATCTCAATCGTTGGAAACGTCCCGGTGATGAGGCGCATACCAATATCCCCGCCATCATTTCGACTAGTAACAGTGCTTACTTCAGATATCTGAACCACTGGTCGTCAAATCTTACGGATAAAGGGATTCAGGAAATAGCGAGTAGCTATTGGGATATGTATGATTACAGTGACTTGCGCGTGGTAAGTGCGAGTTATCTGAAATTGTCTTCCCTTAGCCTGATGTATGAGTTGCCTAAGGCATGGCTCGCACCTTGCGGAATTTCGCGCTTGGAACTGAATGTATCCGGCAGTAATCTTTTTACCGTATGTGACCGGAAACTAAAAGGGCAAACCCCTACTCAGGGTGGTTTCACCACGATACAATTGTCCGACCGTCCCAGTTTCTCGTGTGGAGTAAGTGTAACGTTCTAATTAAAAAAAGAGATAAAAGAGTATGAAAAAGATATTGTTTACATGGGTTGTTGGTGCAGTGCTTATCACCGGCGCAACCTCTTGTTCCGGTTTTCTTGAAGAATATTCGCAAGACCTTGCGAAGGTGGAAAGTTGGAGAGACCTTGATGAAGTGTTGTTGGGTGATGGATATATGCAATCCGGCAGGGTACAGGTATTCGATTCGTATTCAACACCAGAAAGGAAAGGAAACCTGGATATCCTGCATTTTATGAGCGACGAACTTCAGCAAGTGGATGATAATGTGTCGGATGTTGTTGCGTATAAGAGCAGCATGTTTCCTTTCTATACGTGGCAGCAGGATACAGGAATGGATGAGAAATTCAAGTATGTAGGCGGAGATGAAACGTATTGGGATTTTCTTTACAATAAAATCAACATTTGCAATATGGTTATTGCCTTGATTGACGAACAACCGGAGAGCAATGATGATGACCGTATAGAGAAAGAACGGGTGAAAGGTGAAGCGTATTTTCTGCGGGGAGCGTACTATTTCCTGCTTGCCAATCTTTACAGTGAGCCCTATGTTCCTGCCAAGGCGGAAAATATGCCCGGTGTACCTGTGAAAGTGACCGAATTTGTGGAAGATACGGAATTCCGGCGTTTAACGCTTGCGGAAACCTATGGGCAGATATTGGAAGACCTCAGTGAAGCGGAACGATGTCTGGACGGGAAAAGGCGTGCTTCCATTTATCATGCCAATCAGACTGCCGCGTTGCTGCTGAAAAGCCGCGTTTATCTTTATATGCAGAATTGGGAAAAAGCTGCGGAATATGCTGGAATGGCATTGGACAGGCAGAGCGCGTTGCTTGACCTGCATACGAAAACTCCGGGTGAGAATTGCATTTATAAGGACTCGCCCGAAACGATATTCAGCATGGGGGATTACATGATATCGACAGCTTTTGCCGACAGGCGTCGCGAACAACCACCCTATTATTTGTCAGATGATATGCAGGCGTTGTTTGATAGAAATGACTTGCGTTCAACGTTGTATGTCGGCGAGACGGAACATAGGGGATATCCCGGGGTATTTATGAAAGTGAACGGGCAGTTGAGCAAGTGGGGAGGTTATTATGACGTTTCCAGCAATTTCCTGCTCCGTACGCCTGAAGCATACCTCACTCTTGCCGAAGCTGCGGCTTATAGTGGTGACGAAGACACCGCCCGGCAGAATTTGAAAACCTTTCTGACTACCCGTATGAACGGCAGTGTGACTGTTGACGAAGCAGGAGAAGAGTTGATAGCGCTGATTCGTGACGAACGTGCACGTGAGTTCCTGTTGGAGGGGCATCGTTGGTTCGACTTGCGCCGGTACACAGTATGTGAGCCCTATCCGTGGTCTAAAGTCATCGAACACGGGCATGTTTATATTGCGGATTATGAGGTGGATTATATTGATTATTACCGTTTGGAGAAGAATGATGATGCATATACATTGCCTATTCCCCGTGAGATCCGTAATTTCCAGAATACATTGGGCAACAATAGCCGTCCTGCGCGTAAACCTTTTAAAACCGTAACTTACTAAACAAACTTACCAAAAAATGATGAAGAAGATATATTATACCTTGCTGGTTTTCGCCGGCTTAACCTTGTTGGCGGCTTGCGATAAAGAAGAAACACTGGAACCCAGCGGAGCAAACGATAACTTTTTCCGTGTGTCGGACGACAGGCAGGATGCGGAAGCCGTGTTGTGCCGTGACTTTTTGGAGAAAAACGGCATTTATCTGCTCTGTAACGATACATTGCGTAAGGAATACCTTGGCAAAGATGCTTATGGTGATGACCGCTGGCAGGTGGAGCTCGTTGATTTTGATTACAATCTGACAAGTCTTGGAGATCAGAAAGCGACCTATGATTTTCTGGAGACGATGGAAGAGAAGCGGAAGGCGGCGAAACTGATAGAAGACGAGATTCTTCCTCACATCGAAGGTGGGGCTTTGGCACCTTATTCCATACTCCTGCTCAATTCGCTGGAGAAATACAGTTCGGAGGAGTGGGAAGTCGCTCCGGCTAAAACAATCAACTGCATGCGTTGCCTGGGCATTGCTGTAGGCGAATGGATGGCACTGGAGAATGAAGAAGAACGGGAAGCTTATAAAAAGGAAGTGCTGGTTGATTTGATAAGCGCCAAGTTCAATTCCAGTAGTGAGGAGGCAGACCCGTTTTATGAGGTTTCCAATGAATATTATGGTGAATATTTGTCGGAAATTGTGGAAGATTGGGACAGGAATATCGAAGATGTCTATGCGTTGGGATTCCTGAGTTTCACGGAGGATTATTGGGACGATGACCCGGATTATGATTACTTGCCTTATGATACCGGTGATTTTAAGGCTTATTTCAATGCGGTCATGGGACGGAGCGAAGAGGATTTTGTAAGTCAGTATGGCAATTATCCTGTAGTGATGAACAAATACTATATCATCCGGAACATTATCATCGGATTAGGTTATAAATTTTAAACAGAGGGAAACATGAAATATTTGATAAACTATATGTGGGTAATCGCCGTTGTGCTTTTGACCGCTTGCGGTGATGATGAATCACCGGTTGTTGTGCCTTCCGACTGTGGTACGGTGGCTGATACCGATGGTAATGTATATAACTGGGTGCGTATCGGAGATTTGCAATGGACTACGTCGAATGCCCGAAACGGCACCGACATGTGTGATTTGCAGTATTTTGACGGATGGGACTATGTAGATGCTTTTTCCGAGTCGAAGAAAGAAGAATTGAGAAAGGATTACATACCTGTCTACGGCAATTTGATGAGTTATGAGGATGCATTGGCATCGGCTCCCGAGGGATGGCGGCTTCCGTCGGACGAGGACTGGCAGGCGTTGGAGCGTATGCTGGGTATGGCGGACACAGACAGCAAAGGTTGGCGTGGAAAGGACAGTGCCTTCAAGATGATGGAAGAAACGGGAGGAACGGAACTGGCGTTGAGGATTGGCGGTATCTGTACCTGGAAAGCGGTGTATGGTTGGATGGAACTGGAATTGGATTATGTGAAAGAGTATGGCTATTACTGGACTTCGACCATCGCTCCTTCTTACACAGACCATGAGGCTGCTTATTACCGTAAACTGTGTTTCGGGCGTGGCC
>ERZ791659.446-NODE-446-length-29104-cov-9.57334_pt1 | contig 29104 bp, 28 predicted proteins | sample MGYA00510053_ERZ791659 | MGnify/ENA primary metagenome ERZ791659 (study PRJEB30046, sample SAMN00715192) | human gut metagenome | study: EMG produced TPA metagenomics assembly of the A metagenome-wide association study of gut microbiota in type 2... | reverse complement strand
TATCAAAATGACACTCAATTAAATCTTAATTTTTTTTAGTGGACACGTGTGGATTCAATCCGCCCCTACGGTAAATGTTAACTAGATATATAGAAAGAGTAGCTCAAGAGGAGATGAAGCTACATCCGACTGATGCTTACGATGGTATAAAGAAGAAGCCCGGCTCTCGCGAACCGGGCTTCTTCAGCTTATTATACTTGTAGTATTACAGATGATTATTCAGCAACTACTTCGAATGGAATTTCTACAGAAACTTCCTTGTGAAGTCTGATAACAGCTTTGTAAGAACCAACTTCTTTCACTGCATCTTTCACTACGATAGTCTTTCTGTCTACCTTGTGACCAAGTTTTTCCAATTCTTCAGCGATCTGGATGTTACCTACTGAACCGAAGATAGTACCTGTAGTACTAACCTTAGTAGCAATAGTCAAAGTTACATCCTTCAACTGTTCTGCCATAGCTTCAGCATCTTTCTTGATCTTTTCCAATTTGTGAGCGCGTTGTTTCAAATCTTCTGCCAACATTTTCTTAGCAGCAGGTGAAGCAATCACAGCCTTACCAGTCGGAATAAGATAGTTACGGCCGTAACCTGACTTTACAGTTACAATATCATTCTTGTAGCCTAAGTTTACTACGTCTTCTTTCAAAATTATTTCCATACTTATTCCTCCTTATTATTTCATCATGTCAGTTACAAATGGAAGTAACGCCAAGTGACGTGCTCTTTTAACAGCCTGCGCGATACGACGTTGGAACTTCAGAGAAGTACCTGTAATACGGCGAGGAAGGATCTTACCCTGTTCGTTCAAGAATTTCTTCAAGAATTCAGGATCTTTGTAATCAATGTACTTAATACCACTCTTTTTGAAACGGCAGTATTTTTTCTTCTTAACGTCTACTGAGGGCGGAGTTAAATATCTGATTTCTGATTGTTGCTGTGCCATGATTAATCCTCCTTTTTAGTTGATTTAACATTTCTTCTCTTTGCAGCATATTCAGCAGCGTATTTATCCATTCTGAAAGTCAAGAAACGGATTACACGTTCGTCACGACGGAAGTTAAGTTCTAACTTTTCGATCACCTGCGGTTCTGCTTTAAATTCTACCAGCTGATAGAAACCAGTTGATTTCTTCTGGATGGGGTAAGCCAGCTTCTTCAAGCCCCAGTTTTCTTCATTGATAATCTCTGCACCTTCTGCAGTCAGAATACCTTTGAATTTCTCTACCGCTTCCTTCATCTGAACATCAGACAAAACGGGAGTTAAAATGAAAACGGTTTCGTATTGATTCATACTACGTTAATTAAATTATTAAATTAAAAATTCAAATGCGAGTGCAAAAGTAGGCATTTTATCTTAATCCACAAAGAGTTATCGCTATTTTCTTTTAAAAATATAGTTTCAACTTGCAATTAATCTTCCTTTTTGTATTTTTTATGCCCGAAAAAACAAGATAATTCCGATGATAGTCGTATCTTTGCAAAGTTGTTTAAACAATAATTCCATGATAGAACAATTTAGCTTTGATATTCAATTAATATTTGCCATTCTGAATGGTAAGGTATCTGCCGCCATCAACCGGAAACTAAGTCGCAACTTCCGTCAGAATGGAGTAGAAATTACTCCCGAACAGTGGACAGTGCTCTTATTCCTATGGGAAAAGGACGGGGTGACCCAGCAGGAATTATGCAATGCCACCTTTAAAGACAAGCCCAGTATGACGCGCCTCATTGACAATATGGAGCGCCAGCATCTGGTAGTGCGCATAGCCGACAAGCGGGATCGCCGCACCAACCTGATCCATCTGACCAAAACCGGCAGGGAACTGGAAGGGAAAGCGCGCTTCATTGCAAATAAAACATTAAAGGAAGCATTGTCCGGATTGACATTGGAGGAACTGAAAGTGAGCCAAGATGTATTAAGAAAGGTATTCACCAACATAAAAGACTAAAGTTTTTCTATGATTTCATCTTTTTTTCCTAAAATAATTTCCATCATAACAGAATTATGCTTTAATTTGTACACAAGAATAAATATAATCTATTAATAAAATACACACATGAAAAGCTTACTGAAGAATTTAGGTCTGATACTGATGATCATTGGTGCCGTTATTTTGATCGGCATTTTCTGCGCAGGCAGTGCAGCAGTGAACAATAACTCTGTTTTAGGTGCAAGTGCCGCCCTCATTGTTATTGGTTTAATTGTCTACATTGCGCTGAATAAACGCTTCGTTGATTAGAAGTAACAAGAAATGAACATAAAAAAGCCCGGAACTTTTCCTCTCTCGCCTTCTTTTTTTTTTTTTTTTTTTTTGATCGCCCCGTTTTTTTTGCGCGGGGCTTTTTTATATCCTTTTATTTCAATTATCCTTCTACTTCGGGAGTGATCAGCTTATAACCCTTTCCGTGGATATTGATAATTTCGATAGAATCATCTTCTTTCAAGTGCTTACGCAGTTTAGTGATATACACATCCATGCTTCGTGCATTGAAATAGTTATCATCAATCCAGATAGTCTTCAGAGCGAAGTCGCGCTGCAAAATCTCATTAGCATGAGCGCAAAGCAAGCCCAGCAATTCAGATTCCTTGGTAGTCAACTTAGTCTGCTTGCCATCAATAGCCAAAATCTGCTTCTGGGTATCGAAAGTAAAGCGACCGATCTTGTAGATGTTGCTTTCCTTGTTTCTCTTACCACGTACACGACGCAAGATGGCTTCGATACGGAAAGTCAATTCTTCCATACTGAACGGCTTGGTGATATAGTCATCAGCACCAATCTTGAAACCTTCCAGGATATCTTCCTTCAAAGTCTTAGCTGTCAAGAAGATAACAGGAATTTCAGCATTAGCCTGGCGGATTTCCTGTGCCAAAGTAAAACCATCTTTCTTAGGCATCATTACATCCAGTACACACAGGTCGTATTTATTCTTCAGGAAAGCTTTGTAGCCAGCCTCACCATCAGGGCAAAGTTCAGCAGAATAGCCTTTTGCCTGCAAATATTCTCTCAAAAGCATGCCAAGATTCTCATCATCTTCGCACAACAAAATACGCAATTTCTCGTCCATATTATTCATTTTTTAATAAAGGTAATACAATTATAAATTTAGTTCCTACATTTAGTTCACTCTCGGCACGTATCGTGCCTTTATGATCTTGAATTATTTTCTTCACATACGCCAGTCCCAGACCGAATCCTTTCACATCGTGCAGGTTACCGGTATGTACGCGATAGAACTTATCAAATATCTTTTTCAGGTTTTCCTTCTTTATACCTATGCCATTATCTTGTATAGATATATAGAGTTTGCCCGATTCATTCCAGGTACGTATATTCAGCAACAGTTCTCCTTCCGGTTTCTTATATTTCACCGCATTGTCCAGCAGGTTGAAAATAACATTTGTAAAGTGCATCTCGTCTACAAATATATCCGGATTCTCCGCATCGAGGGTGGAAGTAATCTTACCGTTGTATTTCTCCACCTTCAGTGTAAAGGTGTTGACCACTCCGGCAATCAATTCATTCGCATTTACCTCTTTCATCTTCAGCGTTGCCTTCTGCCGTTCAAACATTGACATCTGCAATACTTTCTCTACCTGGAAGCGCAAGCGTTTCGTTTCATCGTTTATCACCCCGGAAATGTGCTGGAACATAGCAGGAGACTTGCCTACTGCCGGATCTTTCAGCATCTGGGCTGCCAATGATATGGTAGAGATAGGCGTCTTGAACTCATGCGTCATATTGTTGATGAAGTCATTCTTTATCTCGGTCAACTTCTTTTGGCGGAAGATGATATAGATGGTAAAGATGAACGTCACAAGCAATACGAGTGTGAAGATCAGTGACGGTATCATAAATTTAACAGAACTGAATATATAACTGTTCAATGTAGGGAAGTGAATATTTACTGATGCCATACGTGCCGGGGGATCATTTTGGAATAAAACCCGCTGATACGTATTCTCACTGCCTTCTGCCGTATAGTCCGGGCATCGGTACGCTTCCGTCCCGTCACGATCGGTCACCGTGAAGTGATAAGGAATATCAATGCCATTATTCAACAATTCTGTTTTTAAGAACAAATCCAACTGCTTAAAGTTGATTCTTTTATTCAGTGGTTTGTCACTAGCCGTATACAATATGTTATAGACCACTTCGTCCAGCAATGCACGCTGGTACACATATCTGTCCTTTATGATTTCCTGCAAGGCTCTTGAAGTCTGCGGAATGTTCTTACCTGTCGAAATAATCGCCTTAGGAATATTGGAGGGACGGTTTGCACTGATTCTCATTTTCAACTCGAATGAAGAATATCCCCCCAGCCCGTCCGTGGTAATGGAGTATGAGTGCGTATGGGCTTCCACCTCGCCTGCATCTTCTCCGTTTTGCCCTTCCGGCACCTGTTCCTTGGATAACTGTGCCGCCCGTTCGGTAGCAGCCACATCATCTTCCAGATACTTCTTCGTTTCCACCAACTCAATATTTCGACATGCCTGGACTAAACTACGCCGAACAGACTCATCAAACTGCTCCCGGCGCATTTTTACCATTTCCTCGATATAGCTCACCTGCAAATACAATAAGCTAAGGAATGATAGTCCCATTACAATACCTAATACCCAAATAGTAGACTTTTTCATGTCAGCAAAATTAAAAGCGTTAAATCTCATTACATAATAGATTAACCTATTTTAAACGGCGATTCTCTATAATTAACCGAAAAAGTCATTTAAGCTGAGATTCTGACTATTATAACAAAATTAACGCGAATTGGTTTGCAAAAATAATAAAAAATTAAGTTCAAAACCAAATAATAGACCGGAAAGTTTAAGTTCTCTTAAATAAAAAAGGATGCATTTTTAACGAAATGCACCCTTTTTATATATCAAATCCTACACTTTAGTTATTCGTCTTTACTTTCTTTAGCTTCGAATTCCTTCATTAATTTATCCTGCACATCGGTAGGAACCAGTTCATAGCTGGCAAACTTCATAATAAATGAAGCGCGTCCACCGGTCAATGAACTCAATGAAGTAGAGTAGGAAGACATCTCTTTCAGAGGTACTTTAGCCACCAGTTTTTCATAACCGCTTTCGCTGCTCATACCCATAATCATGCCACGACGACCTTGCAAATCGCTCATTACATCGCCCATTTTGTCACTGGGTACAAATACTTCCACGTCATAAATGGGTTCCAGAATCTTCGGTCCGGCATTCTTGAAGGCTTCGCTGAAGGCGTTACGTCCGGCAAGCATAAAGGAGATTTCATTTGAATCTACCGGGTGCATCTTACCATCATATACAATGACACGAACATCACGTGCATACGAACCTGTCAACGGTCCTTGCTCCATGCGGCTCATGATACCTTTCAGGATAGCAGGCAGAAAACGAGCATCAATAGAACCACCGACAATACTGTTAACGAATACTAATTTACCACCCCATTCCAATGGAACTTCTTCAGTACCCTTCACATTTATCTTGAATTCCTGTCCGTTGAACTTATACGTTTCGGGTATAGGCATACCATCGTAATAAGGTTCTACGATCAAGTGAACTTCGCCAAACTGACCTGCACCACCGGACTGTTTTTTGTGACGATAGTCGGCACGGGCAGCCTTGGTAATAGTTTCACGATAAGGAATCTTAGGCTCCTCAAATTTGATTTGCAGTTTTTCGTTGTTTTCCAAACGCCATTTCAACGTGCGGAGGTGGAATTCACCTTGTCCGTGGACGATGGTCTGCTTCAATTCCTTGGATTGTTCTACTTCCCAAGTGGGATCTTCCTCACGCATGCGGTTCAGAATCACCATCATTTTTTCTACATCTGCCTCATTTACAGGCTTGATAGCGCGAGAATATTTAGCATTGGGATATTTTATGAAGTTGAAACGGTTTTCACAATCTTTGCCGTTCAGTGTATTACCGGTCTTGACGTCTTTCAGTTTTACGGTACAACCTATATCACCTGCCACCAATTCCTCTACCGGAATACGGTTTGCACCTGCGCAAACAAACAACTGTGCCATGCGTTCCTTAGAACCACGATCTGCATTGGTCAAATCATCACCTTCGTGCACCTTGCCACTCATCACCTTAAAGTATTGCACGCCACCGATATGCGGCTCAACGGCAGTCTTGAAGAAGTAAAGGGAAGTAGGACCATTAGCATCAGGAGGAACAGGAATACCACGTGTATTGTGCACCACCGGCATATCCGAAACGAAAGGAACCACATTGCCCAGGAATTCCATCAGGCGGCGAACACCCATATCCTTGCCTGCACATACGCAGAACACCGGGAACATGCCTCGTGCAGCCAATCCCTTGCGGATACCTTCACGCATTTCGTCTTCGGTCAATGATTCCGATTCAAAGAATTTCTCCATCAAGGTTTCATCATGTTCGGCAGCAGCTTCCACCAAAGCCTTGTGCATTTCCATGGCTTTTTCTTTTTCCGATTCCGGAATTTCTTCGATAGTGGGAGCGCCTCCATCGGGACCCCATGAATACTTTTTCATCAACAGCACGTCAATGAGTTCATGGAAATTAGGACCTGTTTCGAGGGGATATTGCACGGGGACTACCTTGGAACCATAGATGCTGGTGAGTTGTTCCATCACATTGTCATAGTCGCATTTCTCATTATCCAGCTGATTGATGAGGAAGATAACCGGTTTGCCCAGTTTTTCGGTGTAGCGGAAGTGGTTCTGAGTTCCTACTTCGGGACCATATTGTCCGTTCAGCAGCAGGATAGCCGTGTCTGTAACATTTAGTGCGGTCATTGCGGCACCTACGAAGTCATCACTACCCGGACAGTCAATTATATTTAGCTTCTTTCCGTTCCATTCTACATGATAAACGGTAGAGAACACTGAATAGCCATATTCTTGCTCTACCGGAAAATAATCACTAACCGTGTTTTTGGCAGTAATTCTGCCGCGACGTTTTATAATACCACTCTCAAAGAGCAAAGACTCTGTGAGGGTGGTTTTACCTGAGCCATCATTGCCAAGGAGTGCAATGTTTTTAATTTCGTTAGTCTGATATACTTTCATGATATCTAAGATTTAATTATTAACAAACGGATATGTATCTCATATCTCCTAAAAATGTGGAGCGCAAATTAGAAAATAATGAGAAAAAAAGCAACCTAAACGGAGGTGTTACTAAACTATGTTTTACGACAGGTATCCGGATGTGGCATCGATTTATCCCTTCGGAGGGTGGTAATTTCCATCCCGTCTTTAATGGAGAAATCCACTTTCCACATAGAAGAAAGGCAGAAAGAGAGAAAAAGGCAGAAAGAACCGAAGTTTGTTTTTGAAATATCAAAGGACGTAATGCATGATATGACACCGCGAAAACTTTTTTTCGCGGTGTCTTATCATTTTTTCGCGGTGTCAAATGAAAAGTTTTTTGTAGCTTTGCCGCTAAATCAGACAAATATATGGCAGGCATTTATCTTCATATCCCTTTTTGCAAACGGCGTTGCATCTATTGCGATTTCTTTTCCACCACTCAAAGTGAACGAAAGGCAGAATACGTCCGCGCCCTGTGCCGGGAGTTGGAGATGAGAAAAGAATATCTTGATAAAGAACCTATCGAAACTATCTATTTGGGCGGAGGAACTCCCTCACAGTTGGAAAAGAAAGACTTTGAAGATATTTTCTCCTATATATATAAGGCGTACCCTGTAACTTCCGATGCCGAAATCACCTTGGAAGCCAACCCCGACGATCTGACGCCAGAATACATCGCCATGCTGCGTACCCTCCCCTTCAACCGGTTAAGCATGGGGATACAAACTTTCCAGGAACCGATACTGAAATTATTGCAACGCCGCCATACCGCCCGCCAAGCCATAGAGGCCTTTCAGGAATGCCGGAAAGCCGGTTTTCAGAATATCAGCATCGACCTGATGTACGGGCTGCCGGGTGAAACTTCCGCCTCTTGGGAGCAAGATCTGCAACAAGCCCTATCCCTGCATCCGGAGCATATTTCAGCCTATCATCTGATATACGAAGAAGGCACTGCCCTGTGGAAACTCCGCGAACAGCATAAGGTAGAGGAAGTGGATGAAGATTTAAGCGTATCCTTGTTCAGTGCATTGATAGACCGCCTAACGACAGCAGGTTATGATCATTATGAGATTTCTAATTTCTGCTTGCCGGGCTTTCACTCCCGCCACAATTCCAGTTACTGGACGGGAAAAAAGTACTTAGGCTGTGGTCCGTCAGCGCACTCTTATGATGGCATTTCCCGTCAATGGAATATCGCTTCGCTGGATAAATATATTGCAGGAATCACGAATGATTCTCCTGTGTTCGAAATAGAAGAATTAGATCTATATACCCGCTACAATGATTTTATCATTACCAGTATTCGCACGGAATGGGGAATGCCGTTATCCAGACTACAGAATGAGTTTGGCGAGAAACTATATAACTACTGTCTCCGAATGGCCAACCCGCACCTGAAACAAGGAACACTGGAAATAAAAGAAAACACACTAAAACTCACCCGCAAAGGAATCTTTATTTCTGATGGAATAATGAGTGATATGCTTTGGGTAGAATAAGGCGATCAAAAAAAATGATAACAGGAAATTGAGAGAATGTGTCAATAGTAAAAAATGATCATTATACCGTAGGGGCAAATTGAATGTGCCCGATAACATCCACTGTATGCATTCGGGCGGATTCAATCCGCCCCTACGGTGAATTCTTTGGAATTATCCCTATATAAAAAGCTTATTTCTTAGGCTTCAAGAAACTTTCAGGGAATTTCACATTCTGTTCCACCTGATTATCCTTCAACCGAATCCAAGTGCGGAAACCTTTCTCGCCTTCGGTCAATTCTATAACACGGGCGCCATTCGGCAAGTTATTATATACAGTATCACCTCCCGTATAACGTCCGTAAGCCAACAAAATGCCGTGCCACATCACTGCATAATCATCGTCATGATCGTGTCCCACAAATACGCCTTGCACATCACCCATCTCTTTCATGGACGCAAACAACCCTGAATTTAGCTGGGGAGCACAGGCTTTTTCCTTACGTGCACCAAAAAGGACAGCCGTCTCATCTGATGCAGCCTGATTGAACTCCGGCAATGCAATATGGAAGAATGCCAATGACGGAACCGGCTTACCACCATTTGCTTCTGCAAACTTCCGGCTGTTTTCACGATACCACTGAATTTGGTCAAAATCAATGTAGTCATATCCGCCCACTCCCTCAATCAGAGAGTAAGAATGAGAATCTATCAAATAAAGAATCTCAGCATCTTTACTGCCATCCGATGATTGAAGCGGCAATATATAATTGGTCACTCCGGATATGCCTTTGGTGGTAGTAGTCAGGTTGTGAGGAATACTTTGAATTATTTTCAGTAATTCTTCACGGGTCAATCCCTGTTCATTGTCATGGTTACCAAAAGTCACTGCAAAAGGAATGGCACGTTTTGATACCTGATTCAGTACCGTGCGCATACCTTCTTCTGCCGGTTGGCCATAAATCACATCGCCAGTAAAGATTACCAAGTCGGGCTTCTCCGCATCCAGCACCTCATTGATACGCTCTATGGAAATATCGGAATGGGGATCATTGTATATGTAATGTACATCGGTGAACTGCACAATTTTAAACTTGCCATTGGCGTTGAATTTCAAAGTCTGGGCACCGAGGGTTAGTACAAGCCCCAGTAACAAAGATAAAGTAAGGAAAAGTTTTTTCATAATATTCATTGGTTAGTTTGCAAAAGTATAAAAAAACGATCATTAAAAAGAACTTTTACTTTGCTTATTATCTTTTCCTATTTTAAATGCACCATTTGCCAAAGAAGCAGAAGTGTTATAAAGCACCAGCTCAACTGAACACAATGAAAATAACTTTAGTTCATGAGAAAAATTCTAAAAGGAATAGCACATCTACCTACATTTTACTAGCTTTGCATCCAATTTTGAACAACTAACAAGCAAACACGCCTTATTTACCAGGTAATGGAGGTAACAAAACTACTTAACGACATACAGAAGCACGATTCCGAACAGGCTTTCCGGTCCTTATACAATTTGTATTATGACCGATTCTTCCGTATAGCCTTTTATTACCTTCAACGTGACGAATGGGCGCAAGAAGTAGCGCTTGATGTTTTTACCAACCTGTGGAACAACCGTAAACGCCAACTCATTCCCGATGATTTCAATAAATACAGCTATGCATTAGTGCGTAACGCTGCCTTGAACTATCTGGAAAAAGAACAGCGCCGTGAAACGACTCCGCTAGAGAATATTCAGGAAACTTCCTCCCCTACTCTCTCACCCGAAGAACAGGTAATAAACGAAGAATTATTCCATATCTACGAAAATTCTCTCAATGAATTGCCCGACCGTTGCCGTGAAGTATTCATCAAAGTGCGCGAGGAAAAACAAAGCTATGCATCTGTGGCAGAAGAACTTAACATCAGTCCCAAGACCGTAGACGCACAACTGCAAAAGGCTGTAACCCGCCTAAAAGAAAAAATAAATAATTATTTTAAGGGAAAGCAATAGGGAGATTTCCCGGTTCCCCTGTCTTTATTTATAGAAACTAACAAACTAAAAACTTTTAAAGACATGAGAACAAGTACACGTTTAACCCTCCCATTTCTCTACGCACTACTGGCGGCGGGATGCAGTAACAGTAACGACAATTTTCCGAAAGATTACATTGGTTTTGAACGGAAAGCCGATGTGCACAGCTATGACACAAACCATGAAGAAGAAACTGTAACTGTGAAAATAGTAGCAGGCGACAAACAGGACAAAGACAGAAAACTAACTTTAACCAGTAATCAAACACCTAATGTATTTAAAATCAAAGACCCTAACCCGGTTATTCACAAAGGAAAGAAATCTGTAAAGGTAAATGTGACTATCTATCCCAAGAAAATAAATTGGGAACAACGCATCATACATTTAATTTGCAAACCGGACGGAAAAGACGCAAAAGTTTCGGAAATGACTATCCGTCTGCAAAAGAAGTAGTATATTTGCCGGGAAAATAAAATAACATGAATTCACCGAAATCAGATAAAGAGCTGGACGAATGGCTGGAGCAATTGGCTTCATCTACTCATTCACCGCAGGGAAAATTCTCGGCGGAGGAAAGTTATAGCATATTGCAACAACGCCTCATCCCGGCACGCCGCAAGCGGAAAGTACTTTCCATTCGGTATGTAACTGCTGTGGCTGCCGGGCTTGTCCTTCTTATTGGTTTCGGATGGATGTTCTATTCTTACCAGCGTCCTGCGCCTATGTTGACGGTTCTTACTAATGCCGAAACACAACGCATACAATTACCGGATGGTTCGGAGGTGACCTTGAACCGCCATTCACAATTAATCTATCCCGAAACTTTTGGGAAAGAACGCATTGTGAATCTAAACGGAGAAGCCTACTTTGAGGTGAGCAAGAATCCCGAAAAGCCATTTCGCGTAAAAACAAACGGGGTCACTGTCAGTGTGCTGGGCACGCATTTTAATGTCAACGCCTATGCCACCGATTCATTGGTAGAGACCACTCTCCTGGAAGGAAGTGTAGCCGTAAGCGATAACAAAAACGGCAACCAAGTAATATTGAAACCCAACGAAACCGCCGTCTATCGCAAGGCAACCGGTATGCTGACCATGCATTCCGATAGCGATGCCGATAACGAAATAAGTTGGCGCGATGGAATTTTATCTTTTGATAATGCCACCATGGGAGAAATTGCTCGCCAGTTATCCCATCATTTCAATGTAACGATACAAATAGAAGGAGAGCGGTTGCGTAACTATAAACTGAACGCAAGTTTCAAACAAGATGAAACACTGGAAGAAATACTTGAAATGCTAGCTCCTATCGGAGACTTTACTTATAAAACAATATCATCAAATGTTATTGAATTGAAACAAGAAAACTAAAAACTAAATGATTTTTTTTATTTGCCAAAAGTACAGTATCAAGGTTTTATCCTTGATACTGTTACTTACAGTTTCTCTTTTCCTACAAGCACAGACACCGGATATGCCCATCAGCATTCATCTGAAACAGGGCAGCTTGAAAGATTTTGTCACCCAAATAGAGAAAGCCTCCGGCTATTCCTTTATCTATGGCGAGGAAGTAGCCTTTAAGCATCCTGTGACACTCAGCCTGAAGAAAACACCATTAAAAGTGGTCTTGCAAAAAGCTTTTGCAGGAGAACAAATCAGTTTTGAAATAACCAAGCGGCATATCATTTTGAAAAAAGAGAAAGTACAACCCACCAAACGGCATTTTACCCTAAACGGTTACGTGCTGGATGGCATCTCTAAAGAAACTCTGATTGGCGCCAACATCTATGAACGAGAGAATGAGATGGGAACAACCACCAATCCATTCGGATACTTCAGCATTACATTGCCCGAAGGAGACACAAAGCTAGACTTTTCATATATAGGTTATGCCACCCGGCAAGTGTCTTTGCACCTGTGCAAAGACACATTGCTGACGGTACAATTACAAAATGACAACCAACTGGAAGAAGTCGTAATTTTATCTGATAAACCGGAAACGGGAATCCAAAGTAGCCGGATGGGAGCCAGTAGCATTCCTCTTGCCCACATTAAAAATACCCCTGCCTTGCTAAGTGAAGCGGATGTGCTGAAAACCATCCAACTGCTGCCTGGCGTGCAGGGAGGCATTTCAGGTACCAGTGGTTTGTATGTACGCGGTGGCAGCCCGGACCAAAATCTTTATTTGCTGGATGGTGTCCCTCTATATAATGTAGACCATACGCTGGGTTTTCTATCAGTCTTTACGCCCGAAGCAGTAAAGAAAGTAGATTTATACAAAGGCAGTTTCCCGGCACGTTTCGGCGGACGCCTTTCTTCCGTAGTAGATGTACGTACCAACGACGGAGATATGCGGCATTACCACGGCAGTTTCACTATCGGGCTACTCACCTCGCGCATGCACTTTGAAGGTCCTATCTGGAAAGACCGTACTTCCTTTATCATTTCTGCCCGCCGCAGTTACTTTGACCTCTTCCTGAATCCTTTTCTGGATGATGAAGCCAAAGGGGGGTATTACCTCTATGACATTAATGCTAAACTAAACCACAAATTTGATGACCGCAACCGACTCTTTCTCTCTTTTTATAATGGAAAAGATCAGTTGATGTTTAAAAATTCTTATGATTATAATGATTTTGTAGAAAAAGAAAAGCAAAATATCCATTGGGGAAGCACCTTGGGAAATATACGTTGGAATCATGTATGGAATAGCCGCTTGTTTAATAATACAACACTATCCTACAATCGTTTCCGCTTCCGCATTAATAATGACGCAACCCGCCAAAAGGAGAATTTCCGCAGCCGATACCAGTCCGGAATAGAAGATTGGGGATTAATTTCCGACTTTGACTACCACCCAATCCCCACACATTTTATTAAATTCGGAGGCAATTACACCTATCACACCTTCCGTCCCGAAATACAAAATACATTCATACACACTGAAAACGGGGAAGAAAAGCACGACGAAATATTCACTATTGCAGGGCATGAAGCCGTCCGCTCACACGAGGCTTCACTATATGCTGAAGATGATTTCAACATAACCGAACGTTGGAAAGCCAATATAGGTGCGCACTTCTCACTCTTTCAGGTACAAAAGCATACCTACACTTCCCTAGAGCCAAGGCTCTCACTGAGTTTCAGTACACGTCCCGACCTTATCTTAAAGGCTTCATACACACATATGACCCAATACGTACATCTACTATCCTCATCCGCCATATCGCTGCCCACTGATTTATGGGTGCCTGTGACTAAAAATATCCGCCCGATGCTGTCACGTCAATTCTCCCTAGGAGGTTACTACACCGACATACGAGGCTGGGAATTTTCTATAGAGGGCTATTACAAGGCATTGAAAAACGTATTGGAGTATAAAGATGGAAGTGCCTTGTCCGGCAACTCGGCAAATTGGGAAGACAAAGTAGAAATGGGTACGGGCAGGAACTTCGGCGTGGAATTTATGATGGAAAAGAAAACCGGACGTACCACCGGATGGATCAGTTATACACTGGCGAAAGCCGACCGCAAGTTTGCCCCGGACGGAATTAATGGAGGAAAACGTTTTCCTTATAAATATGACCGGAGGCATTCGGTCAATATTACCCTCAACCACCAGTTAACCCAGAGAATAGACTTTAGTGCCTCCTGGACATTTGCATCCGGAAACACAGCCACCCTGCCTAAGCAACAAGCCACTATCATTCTGCCGGAAGGGAGTAGTCTATGGTCAAATGGCTACTATATGCAGATTGCTCCCGGCAACCTTATAGTAACAGGGAATTACAGCAGTTCCCGCAACAATTACCGACTGCCTGCCAGCCATCAGCTAAATATAGGAGTCAATTTCCGAAAGAAGACCAAGCACGGGGAACGTATTTGGAACGTCAGCCTGTTCAACGCTTATAATGCCATGAACCCTAACCATGTATACATAGATTATAAAGAAAACAAAAACACCGGAGTCAAGACACCTGTGCTAAAGAAACTGACACTTCTTCCCTGTCTGCCTTCTTTCTCTTACACTTATAAATTCTAAAAACGATGAAAAAGATATTCTTGCTATCACTATTTATCTGCCTGCTGGCGAGTTGCACCAATGAGATAGGTCCTATTCCTAATGACGAACCTCAGAAGCTCATCATCAATGCGCTGATGAATGCAGGAAAAACAGAAAATGCTATTTATCTGAATTTATCTGATTATAACTCTCCGCAAATAGTAAAGAATGGGATCATCCGGCTTTATATCAATGGGGAATTATCTGAAACAATCACTGAGTGCATCCATCCCTCCGAAGATGAGATTTATACCAGTTATGAAGACTATTATTATAAAGTACATAGCACCTTTAATAGCGGAGATCATATCCGGATTGAAGCTGAAACCAGTGACGGTAAGTTTAGAGCAGAAGCTGAAACGATAGTTCATGAGCCCATTCGGATATTGCAACTGGATACTCTGCACCGCACAGGTAGCTTAACAGGTAATAATCTCTCCAATGGTTCCCTATGGCTATCCGAATACACCCGTTTGAAAATCAAACTAGAGATTCCTTCAAACTCCCAAATGCAATATTATCGCGTCCAGTTCAAAGAAGATTATACTTACTATCTTGTCAATCGTGAAACAAGAAAAGACTCTATCATCACAAATACTTATTGGGGAGTCAGCCAATATTACGATACGGCTCTAATGGATGGAAAACCGGGGAGTTCAAATGATTTCGATTCAAATATAGAGTTTGTTCCTCCTATACAGAATTATTATAGAGTATTTAGTAGTGCCTATTTTTCCAATCGGCAATATACGATGATACTGGAAACGGCTCCGACTTATCCCTGGGATACAGAGAATTATGAAATTAAAAAAACAACTTGCTATGCCACTCTCCAGTATTATGCTATCTCATCCAATGAATATCGGTACTTGTTGGCAGCCAGTGCTTACAATGATCATGATAATAGTAATCCACTGGAAATTCCTGTTATCTTTCCCAACAATATAAAGGGGGGAATAGGTATCTTTGCTATAGAAAGTCCTACAGAATATAAATTTGAACTAAAAAGATAATTGGATCTCCGTGGGGGCGGAGTTGCCCGCCCGAAAACAGTTTACTCTATGTATTCGGGCGGGCAACTCCGCCCCTACGAAGAAAGTGCAAATATCAACGCTTCTCATAATATCTTACCCAATCCACCTGCATCTCCACCGGTAAATCTTTCGGATCAATCCCGCCTACCCAGGAGCCGCCCAACTGCATATCTATCAGCAAATAATAAGGTTGATAGAAAGGGAATTGCCCTTCCTTATCCGTCTCAATACGGGGATAAGTAAAGGTATGCCGATGATTGATAGCAAAGACCAGGCTATCGGGATAAATATCCACCGAATAAACATTATATTCTTCCGGATGAATCTGATTGATTCCCCCATGAGGAGGAGTATCTTGAAATCCCAACTTATACGTATAATAAGAATGAACTGTCTGATAAGCAATGCTATCATAATTCAGCCGTTCCATAATATCTATCTCACCTCCATTGGGCCATTCCGCATTATTAGGAAGCATCCATATAGCCGGCCATGCACCTCTGGCTGCTTGCAACTTGGCACGTACTTCTACTCTGCCCCCGGTAAACAGCTTTTTATCTTTCGTATAAACGCCACCTGTCAAATAGGGAGCCGTATCATTTTTCTGTGTATGATTAACCATTCCACGCAATACCAGATTGCCGTCACGCAGGGCATAACATGAGTCAAAGTCGGACATATAATTCTTCCAATCTGCCGTTCCACGCGGTATTTTACTCCACGTTGCCGCATCAAAACCATCTTTCTGATTAAAGTCTTCCGACCACACCAACCGCCACTTTTTTGTCTTTACAGATGATGTCCCACAAGCACTCATTAGGCACACCAACGCTATGCAGATCCAAACGAATAAAAGGCTTTTCTTCATTGTATTATTTAGTTTTTCAATTAGATTTAAAAAAGATGCCGTATCAAACGAAATAAAATCTCATTCAATACGGCAACAGTTAATATTAATCAATCAAAAACTTACTTTGCCAGACTGTAAACTACATCCATTATCTTCTGTCCTATCTCGTCGGCAGCTTCCATGGTTGCTGCTTCGGAGTAAACGCGGATAATCGGTTCGGTGTTACTCTTGCGCAGATGTACCCATTTATCAGGGAAGTCAATTTTCACACCATCTATGTCGTTTATTTCTTCATTCTTATAGAGTTCCTTCACTTTAGCCAGAATAGCGTCTACATCTGTTTCCGGAGTGAGGTCTATACGGTTCTTTGCGATAAAATAAGGAGGATAAGTAGCACGCAGTTCGCTTACCTTCTTGCCTTCGTGTGCCAAGTGGCTCAGGAAAAGGGCAATACCTACCAATGCATCACGTCCGCAGTGGCTTTCCGGATAGATTACTCCACCATTGCCTTCACCACCAATCACTGCATGGGTTTCTCTCATTTTGGTAACTACATTTACTTCTCCTACGGCAGCTGCATTGTATTCGCAACCATATTTACGGGTTACATCGCGCAAAGCACGGGTAGAACTCAGATTGGAAACCGTATTTCCGGGAGTATGTTTCAATACATAATCTGCCACAGTTACCAATGTATATTCTTCACCATACATCTTGCCATCTTCACAAATCATAGCCAAGCGGTCTACATCCGGGTCTACTACAAAAGCTACATCACAACCGCCTTTCGCCATCAACCCCATTATGTCTCCCAAGTTCTTTTCCAAGGGTTCGGGATTATGCTGGAAATCTCCGGTAGGATCGCAATACAGCTTTTCTACCTTCTTCACGCCCAAGCGTTCTAATAATTCGGGAAGAATAATGCCACCCACTGAATTAACACAGTCTATGGCAACATGGAAATTAGCTTTGCGAATAGCTTCCACATCTACCAACTTCAATGCCAGTACACTGTCTATATGTTTCTGATTGTATGTATTATCTTCGCGATAGCTTCCAATATGGTCTATATCAGCATATTCAAAAGCTTCTGCTTCTGCAATGCTGAGTACTTCGTTTCCTTCTTCTTTGTTCAGGAATTCACCATGCTCGTTCAGCAGCTTCAAAGCATTCCATTGTCTGGGATTGTGACTGGCAGTCAAGATAATACCGCCACAAGCGCCTTCCATCGTAACAGCCAGTTCGGTAGTCGGTGTAGATGCCAGACCGATGTTTACTACATCAAAGCCCATTCCCATCAAGGTGCCGCACACTACGTTCTTCACCATCTCGCCGGAGATGCGTGCATCACGTCCTACTACGATTTTGTTGCTTTTTACTGTGGTTGTCTTACGTATCAGCGTTGCATAAGCTGATGTGAATTTCACTATATCCAGTGGGTTCAAACCTTCCCCCACGTGTCCGCCTATAGTTCCGCGGATTCCGGATATTGATTTAATTAATGTCATCGTGCTAATTGATAAGTTATTTCATAGTAACAAGGGTAGACAGAAGCAGAGGCATCAGATTGTCCTTCACTGTGTGGAACAATCAGCCTGATTTTAGAACGACCGGAGATTTCTCTACCAACCTTTATATAATTAAATGGAATCAACCAGCCGGAAGGGACATAAGTTGTTCCGTAAGTAGCATACATTTGCCCGGAAGTAAAGGTTGCCGAAAAGTTTTTTCCACTTTTGGTCAACTGCATTTCTTCGGGATAAGGATAAAACCAGTTGCCAGACAGTGTATCTACAGTTCCGCCTTCTACAATTCTTTTTTCAATATAACGGGCCAGCACCTCATAACGTCCATCTTCCAGCTTTTCTCCATTCCCTTCTTCTATGATCTGCATATACACACCATTATCCGAAAAAAGAACAAACTGATTCTCATCCACATTTGTGGTAGAATCCTGTTCCTGAAACTGGCTGAGGCTGATTACATTAATATCTTCTTTCTCAATAAACCTCTTGATAGCCTCTCTTTCTTCTTCTTTCATTTCGGCATAGGTTTTTCCATTATTACAAGCCTGGAATACTAATCCCAAGAGGAACACTGATGCTAACAGTATACTTAATTTTTTCATTCTTCTTCTGTTATAATTTCGGGCAAAATTAATAAATAAGCCTCTAACTTTTATATTGTTTTTACGCAATTATACTAAAATAACTATTTTTTTGCCAGCAACAGGTCCTCATACTTCACCAAAGCCTGTTTATAGAGCTCAATAGCTTCGTCCATCGTACCATAAAACTCTCCACCCGATGCATTCAAATGTCCGCCTCCGTTAAAGAATTCGGCAGCTACTTTATTGCATGGGAATGTACCGACAGAACGCAATGATATTTTTATCATATTCTTCTCCGTATCTTCGCGCAAGAATACGGAAAAGATTATGTTCTTTATAGAAAGCGGAATGTTCACAAATCCTTCCGTATCTCCTTTCACGTACTGGAACTTGTTCTGTTCTTCTTTGGTTAGCCAGATCAATGCCGCATTGAACTGGGGGAATACCTGCATTTTATCATAAAGCACATATCCCATCAAGCGCAAGCGTCCCTCGGAATAAGTGTTGTAGACCTTACGGTAAATATCGTCCTTATCAATCCCCTTGGACAAGAGTTCACTAATGATATAATAGATTTCACGGTCATTCGAGTTGTATGTAAAACCGCCTGTATCAGTCATCATCCCTGTATAGATGCACTCGGCACCTTCTTTGGTTATATCTCCAAAATATCCCAAACGGCAGATCAAGCGGAATATCAGTTCGGAAGTGGAAGATATTCCGGGATGGGAAATGATTATTTTACAGAACTCTTCAGGATTCAAGTGATGGTCAATCATCATCTTGCGGGCAGGTGAATTTGCCACCGCATCTGCCATGGCATCAATACGGGACAAGGCATTGAAATCCAAACAACAAATAACATCCGCCTCATTTATCAGCTTATCGGCAAACTCCGTATATTTGTCATAACGGATAATATCTTTGGCTCCCGGCATCCATCTCAGGAAATCAGGGAAAGCATTGGGAACAATGACATTCACTGTCTTTTCCTGTGATTCCAGAAAATGAAACAACCCCAATGAAGAACCTATCGCATCTCCATCCGGCGATACATGGGTAACAATAACTATTTTATCGGCTCTTTCAAACCATTTTTCAGCATGGTCTATATTAGCTTGCGCAATTACTTTTGATAACATATATAATTTCTTTCTTTTGAAACGGCAAATTTACGAATTAATTCTTTATTCACAGAAGAATACGGTAAGAACCTTTCGCCGACAGGTCAATATAATCTAAATTCAAACTCTTACATTCTTCTTTCAGGCGATTACGCTTATAGTCACTGAGGGAAGTATCTAATATAATTTTCTTTATCCGGAAGATATTTTGCAATGGAGCAATCTTTCCCTGATAGCCTCTGCAGAGGTATATATAATCAATGTCCAGCAAATGATCTGATGCTTTATTTTGCCAGTGATCATCAGTTAATAAGCATACTGTTTTTCCTTTATAGCGATAAATACTATCTTGCTGCCACATCTCGGCAGGTGGAAAATTTTTCACTTGCGAATGCGACAGAATAAGTTGGGGTTCTTCCTTGTAATAATGAGTTTGATATAAGCCTACAACCATAAATAAATTGATTCCCAACAAGATAGCAACCAGTAACTTGCGAGAATACCTTAACTGATACCCCAATAGCAAAGATAATAACAAATACAAAAGACAAACCTGCATTACTGAAAAATGAACTTCCCCGGATTGCGCCAAAGGCAAATGTTCCACCCATTGCATACTATTGTTCAATAACCACAATAAACCGTTCAATCCTTTCACCACCCATACATGAATCATTTCAAAAGGAGAAAGCAAAAAGACAGCCACCGCCCCATAAATAATCAGAAAAGCAAGTGGCGCAACCATTAGATTTGCCAACAAGAAATGAATGGGAAAATGAGAAAAATAATAAATGACCAATGGAGCCGTACCCAACTGTGCAGCCAGTGAAACCGCCACCACTCCCCATACATAGCGCAACACCGGATGATAGACAGTCCAACAATGAAAAATGACCGGATAAATCATCAGAATAGAGAATACGGCCAGAAATGAAAGCTGAAAGCCTACGTCAAACATATAAAAGGGATTATAAAGCAACATGAAGAATGCAGCTATCGCCAGTGTATTCAGGGAAAGAGCACGTCCGCCTGCAGCCTGCGCCACGGTCATCAACATACACATCACTACCGCCCTTATCACCGAAGCAGGCAAACCTACCAGGAAAGCAAATCCCCATAATAACAGAATAATGAGTAAACATTTCACCCATCGCAATGACCGTCTTTTGTCCAATGGACGCATCACCCATCCCAGCAATCCCCACAAGATGGCTACGTGCATTCCCGATAAAGCCAATATGTGGCTAACCCCTGCTACCCGATATGTTTCCTGTAACTCATCACTCAATTCTTCCTTATATCCTACAGTCAAAGCGGACAGTACGGCAAATTCATCTCCGGAAAAGCCCCACTGCTTATAGCAGTCCAGTATTTTTTCACGCCAGGCATTTGCTTGTTGCGTAAGGTTCAAAGGTTCACGTAGTCCTGTCGGCTGCCAGTAATCGGAGAAGACTATGGCAGTTCCACTAATTTGTTTCCGGAGCAAGTAAGCCGCATAATCAAATTCTCCGGGAATATCTGTAGGAGGCGGTTGGGCTACACGAGCATAAAAACGCAAATGGTCACCACATCGCAGCTTTTTCGAGAGGCTGTCCTTCGCTATATATATTAATAAGGTACGATCTACAGGAATTGCATTACCTATGGACATTCTTCTATCTATATGCAATTTACAAAGATAAGTTTTTGCCTTTTCCTGTGGAGTTTCCATGATAACACCTTCATATACATTCTTTTCGGAAGGCCATTCATATGCTACCTGTTCCCACTTATGCTGTACCAACAAAGCCCCCAGGCAAAAAAGAAACAAAAAAGCCATGCTTCCGAATAACCAACGAAAGGTATATTTCTGTCGCTTCACCATGACAAACATCCCTACCAGCAACACGCATATAGCTATTCTGAAACCATTCACAGGCAAAGTACCATGAAATACCGCATCGGATAAAAAAATTCCGGCGACTAAAGGAATAGTCAACCGGAATATGGGATAAGGCTTCAAAGCCGTTACATTTCGCACTTCTGCTCTTTAAAAGAATCAAAGGGATTTCAATTGGTGTATCATGTCTATCATATCGGGAGCCTTGAACACAGCATTTCCCGCTACCAACACATCCGCACCAGCCTCAACAAGCAGTTTTCCTGTTTCCAGATTCACTCCGCCATCCACTTCTATCAATGCCTGGGAACCTGTACGGGCTATCAGTTCACGCAATTCCCTTACTTTCTCTAATGTATGGGTAATGAACTTCTGTCCTCCGAAACCGGGATTCACACTCATCAGCAACACCATGTCCACATCGCGGATAATATCAACCAGCATTGCCACAGGAGTGGAAGGATTCAAAGTTACTGCCGCTTTCATTCCGGCATCTTTAATCTGTTGCACCACCCTGTGCAGATGCACACAAGCCTCATAATGCACATTCATAGTCATCGTTCCCAAGTCTTTCACTTCCTTGATGAATTTTTCGGGACTGACAATCATTAAATGCACATCCAAAGGTTTTTGGGACAACTCGGCTACAAATTTCAATACGGGAAAGCCAAAGGAGATATTGGGCACAAACACACCATCCATTACATCGATATGCAGCCAATCGGCTTCACTACGATTTATTTTCTCTATATCTGCCTGTAAATTAGCGAAGTTGGCAGATAGCAAAGACGGGGATATCAGAGGTTTATTCATCATTCACTGTTCTTATTCATATAATATAGAACAAAGATAGCCATATTTTAGATAAGAGCAGTGAAAAAGTTTATTTTATTTTGGCAAAGTTAAACGCACACCAAGCTGTATGTTGAAATTGAACGGGTGCTCTTTGCGGATAGAAGTAACATTGCTTCCATCATCGAAATAATAAACGACACCCGGCTCTGCATAGATACCCAGTTTATCGGTAATCTTGAACTGTGCACCTGCCGCAGCAGACAATGACCATTGCAGCGGTTTCACCTTCACATCTTCTGTTCCACTAGTTTGGGATTTATCTCCACTGACTACATAAGTGGTATGCAGCTTGCCCGACACACTTTTTTCCACAGCGCCACCTGCCGAAGCGTATACCTCAAAACGCTTGTTGCTCCATATCTCACGGTTCACTTTTAAAGGAATACCTACATAGTGTAGCTTTTGCTCCTCACCATAATAATTTTCTTTGGTCCCTGAGCGCCATTCGGAAGAAAGCATTGTATAGGTCAAACCTGTTTCTATAGCCCAGTTATCATCCAAGTCAAAACGGACAGAAGCACCGAAAGTGACGGGCATATGATGCTTTATATCCGATTTAGCATTACCTTCCGATATATTATTGAACATCACCTGGTCAATCTCTGTCGCCCTGATTCCTGCTCCATAAGAATTTAATTGTGCACTTCTGACTCCGCGGGTAGGCAGATATCCATCCACACTATTAGAAGAAGCTAACGCTCCGTTACTGGCAGAAAGCCCGATAGCCCAGTTTTTATCTTTACTCTTACGGGGAGCGATATAAGCATAATTACTTTTATGGCTCGAATAAGTTTTTTTGGCAGCAGGTTGCTGTTGGGTTTCAGCCACTACAACTTCTTCCGCCTTTTTTTCTTCCCTGTTATACGCTTCTGTTTGTTTTTCATCTGTTATTTCATTCGTCACAACCTCTGGCACAGCCTGTGATTCCCCTAATATAGCAGCCGGGGCAACCTTTACACGCTGGGTTCTTATAGAAGGAGTTGCAGGAACAACCTGGGCCATAGGCTGCTCAGGAGTAGTCGGAGCAGGTATCAGTTCATCCGGTTGGCGCAACGAATTTAACTCCGCCGACTGCTGTTCTATGTAGCCTGCCGAAGGCGACTGCCAGAACCATACCGTCAATGAAGACACCACCACCAGCAAAGCAATAGCTGCCACTGCCTGCCAACGGCGCCACATCGGAATCACTTTGGGCGTATCCAATTCCTTTTCCAACTGTCCCCAAAGGTCAGCAGGAACCGGCTCCGAATAATCCTCCATCCGAGTGCGGAAATTCTTTATCCATTTATCTTTTTCTTCCATTCCTATATCCTCTTTCTATATTCATTTATTTTTTTCATCAATAAGGTTTTGGCTCTATATAATTGGGATGACGAGGTATGCTCTGTTATTCCCAACATTTCAGCAATCTCCTTATGTCCTTTATCTTCTAATACATATAAATTGAAAACGGTTCTGTATCCATCCGGAAGTTCTTTTATAAATTGCATCAAGACCGATTGGGGTATTTGTTCAAAGTCGTCATCGTCCCCGTCTGCTACATCGGGCAATTCTTCTACTATTACTTCCTGTTGGTTTGCCGAAGATTTCTTGCGCAGGTAGCCCAATGCTTCATTCACCATAACGCGTGCCAACCATGCTTTCAAAGAGCCCTCTCCTTTATAAGTAAATTGACCGAATGAACGAAATATATTCAAGAATCCATCATGCAGAACGTCTTGTGCCACCTCTCTGTCACCTGTATAACGAACACAAATGGCCATCAATTGTCCGGCATAACGCTCATACAATTGCTTGCGTGCAAGGTTATCGCCCTTGCCGCAACGTTCCACCAATTCTGTTTCATTCATTGTTTGTGACACTTCTTTATAGAGTAAATGATGAGACTGCAAAAATACTGCATCTGATAGAATAAAATTTTTGCTTAAGCAGATTTAACACTTTTATAAGCAGTAAACCTATCCCCTTCGCATTTTACTCACAGAAACGGATTCAATAAGCTGAGAAAATGAAAAGATTTAAAACGATAATTGCTATTGTAACACTGATTATGATGATTCCATCCATGCAGTCATGTCTGGATGACTACGATGATAATTTATACGATATATCCAATAGTATACCGGTCAATGCCGCTTTAGCCACTGTGGTTACTCCAAGCAAGGTTCCCGGTGAAGCCATCATTGAAAGTGACAATGAGGGAACGGCTTATGTTACCAATCCCGAAATATTAACTCAAAATGATGCCAACAATAAAGGGCAACGCATATTCTATACTTACAGAGGTGCAGAGAGCCCCAATGGAAACAGCAATAGTAAAGCTCCATACATACAGATTACAACTTTATACAAGATATTGACCAAGGACATAGACATATTAAAGGAAGAACAAGAAGATATTTTTGGAGATGATGTTATTAATTATATCTCTTATAATATCGGTAAGACCCACTTGACGCTGCAATTCCAAATATTAGGTTACGATATTAACATCAAACACAGAATTAGTTTGGTAGCAAAAGCCGATGCAGTTCCTGACTCTGACGGGTATCTTTCTGTAGAATTACGTCATAATGCAGAAGGTGACAGGCAGGAGAATCTTAGTTCTTCAAGCTTTGTATCTTTCCCTTTATCAAGTGCACCGGGTTATAACGAAGGTACATTGAAAGGATTTAAAATAAAGTATAAATCCATATACAGTGGCGAAAAGACTGTTACAATAGGCTATAATAATAGTAAATCAGCAGACTTCCAATTCGATTGGGAAGCAATGTCCAACACAAAAATTAAATGATTCTTAACTAACTCCTTGTCTATCTTATTGTAACACAAGCGGCTGTATCAAAAAATGTTTTGATGCAGCCGCTTTCTCTTATCTCTTATTCTTTTTATTCTACCTTGTTATTGTCCGAAGACCGGTAACCTCTCAAGAAATCGGCCACGCTCATGCGTTTCTTCCCTGCCAGTTGCAAGGAAAGGACATTGAGAAAACCATCTTTCACGGCTACTTGGAAAGTTGTTTTCGAGTCTGTACGGATATCTCCTATCTTCATATCATGTGAAGTGAAAATCTTTTCCGTTTCATAGATTTTCAATACGGAGCGAGTGCCATCAGACATGCACAGTTCAGTCCACGCAGCAGGATAAGGGGAAAGGCCACGAATAAAGTCATAGATCTGTTTCACACCCTTGTTCCAGTCTATGCGACAAGTCTCTTTAAAGATTTTTGGTGCCGGACGCAAGTCTGTATCCGGCTGAATCAATTCTTCTTGAGGGATAGGCTTCACTGTTCCGTTCAGAATGGCATCCACAGTTTCACATACCAGTTCTCCACCCAGATTCATCAGTTTATCATGTACTATTTCTACATTATCAGTATCTGCAATGGGTACACGCACTTGCTGGATAATCTCACCTGTATCAATTTCATGTTTCAGGAAGAAAGTGGTGATACCTGTTTCCGTATCTCCATTGATTACAGCCCAGTTGATGGGAGCAGCTCCCCGGTAGTGGGGCAATAAAGAGGCATGCAGATTGAATGTACCCAAACGAGGCATATTCCAAACAACCTCAGGAAGCATACGGAAAGCGACAACAATCTGCAAATCGGCTTGCAGAGAACGGAGTTCTTCTACAAATGCTTCATCTTTCAATTTTTCGGGCTGAAGTACGCGCAATCCTTGTGAAACGGCATATTGCTTTACCGGACTGGGTTGCAACACACTGGCATGACGCCCCACTGCCTTGTCGGGCATTGTGATTACACCCACCACGTTATAACCTCCTTCTACCAATCGCTTCAGACTCTCCACCGCAAAGTCGGGAGTACCCATGTATACAATTCGCAAATCTTTCTTTTCCATACACTTACATTATTTAATCTTCAGAGAAATCAACCAATACCTGACGGTAGGAGTTGAATATCTTCGATTTAGAAACAAATCCTTTATATTTTCCTTCTTCGTCAATCACAGGCAGATTCCATGCCTTCGTATCATCAAATTTCTTCATCACTTCTTCCATCGAATCATTGACATAGATACGTGCAGGAGGAGAAACCATGAATTTTTCCACCGTGAAGCGATGATACAATTCCTGACGGAACATGATATTACGAATATCATCCAGAATCACAATTCCCAGCAACTCGCCTTTCGCATCCACCACAGGAAACAGGTTACGCCTTGCCTGAGAAATGACTCTCACCATCCCCCCTAAATCCATATCCGGGCTGACTTCCTCAAAATCTGTTTCAACCACACTGTCTATGTTCATCAAAGTCAATACAGCCTTATCTTTATGATGAGTCAGCAACTCCCCTTTCTTAGCCAAACGCATGGAGTAAATGCTATGCGGCTCGAAGATCATGATGGTAAGATAGGAACTGACAGATACCATCATCAACGGGAGAAATAAATCATATCCTCCGGTCAACTCGGCTATCAGGAAGATTCCCGTCAATGGAGCATGCATGACTCCCGACATCAATCCCGCCATACCCAGCAAAGCGAAATTCTTTTCCGGTATATACGGGCCGATATGGAACTCATTGCAAAAGTGAGCGAATATAAATCCGGTGATACACCCCAAGAACAAACTGGGGGCAAAGATACCACCACAACCGCCACCGCCATTCGTTGCACTGGAAGCAAATACCTTGAAAAGTATAATCATAGCCAGATATACCAGCAATAAATCATCAAACCCATAAAAGATGGAGTTGTTCATTACCGTATTCCAGTCATGGTTGGATATGCCGTTCAGCAACAGGTTGATAGTATCATATCCTTCACCATATAGTGGTGGGAAAAGGAAAATCAAGACACTCAGCATTGCACCGCCAATAGCCAGTTTTACATAGGGACTATTGTAACGGCGGAATATATTTTCCACCCAGTTCATGGCACGCGTAAAATAGAGTGATACCAATCCGCATGCAATACCCAGCAAGATGGCGGAAGGAATACGTTCCATCGTAAACGCCTCATCCATGTGGAATTTAAACATTGCCTCCGAACCGGTCATTATGTAGGATACCGTAGCCGCCGTGACGCACGAAACCAGCAAGGGTAACAGAGAAGCCATTGTCAAATCAATCATCAGTACTTCCAGCGTAAATACCAATCCGGCAATCGGCGCCTTGAAGATACCTGCCACGGCTCCGGCAGCACCACAACCCACTAATAGCATCAGGGTCTTATGTTCCATCTTAAAAGCACTTCCCAAATTGGAACCGATAGCCGAGCCGGTTAATACGATAGGCGCCTCCGCTCCTACTGACCCACCAAATCCGATGGTGATGGCACTGGCTATCATGGATGTCCAGGTATTATGCCGCTTGATGCGACTCTGACGACGGGAAATAGCATATAGAATCTTCGTCACACCATGACCGATGTCATCTTTCACGATGTAACGAATAAACAATCCTGTTAAAAAGATACCGATAACCGGATATACCAAGTACAGCCAGTTGACACCTGTAGAATCAAAGTTCTCTGTCAGGAATTCCTTAATCCATTCTACCAAGAACTTTAAGAACCACGCGGCAAGAGCCGTAAAGATACCGACTAAAAAACTAAGAATAAGAATGAAATGTTTTTCCTTTATCTTTTTTTCGCGCCATAGGATGAAGCGCTGCAACAAACTCTTTTTATCTTCTATAATTGCGTCCATTTTTATCTTATTCTCTAATAATCTTCACTTCTCCACCTTTACCCAGTTTGATAATGCTGGACGGTTTAGGATGGCCGGTTTCTTCTTGTCTATACCCCACAATATAGTCTACCGCCTGTTTTACTTCCTCACTGATTTCACTGAAGTTGGCAGGTGATGGCTGACCGCTGATATTGGCAGAAGTAGACACAATGGCCTTGCGGAAACGGAAACAAAGTTGCTTAGAGAATTCTTCACCGGTGACGCGGATACCTACGCTGCCGTCCTCGGCCAGCAGATTATCTGCCAGATTGCGGGCGCCATCATAAATAATGGTTAGTGGTTTGGTGGCAAATTCTATCAAATCCCATGCCACTACCGGAACGTCGCTCACATAAAAATCCACTTTCACCGTGCTGTCCACCAGTACCAGCATCGCTTTGCTATCAGCACGTTTCTTTATCTCATACACTCGTTTTACGGCCTCCGGATTAGTTGCATCGCAACCTATTCCCCAAATGGTATCAGTAGGGTAAAGTATGATTCCCCCCTTCTGCATCACTTCACAGGCTTTCTTTATGTCCTCCTTAAAATCTTCGTTCATATCGCCTTTATTATTTGGTTCACATTTTAACAAGTTGCAAATGTAGCAAATCCTGTTGAGAATGACGAGTTAAACACAAAAAAAGATGTCTTGAGAGTTTTGCGAAACAATCAAGACATCCTTTTCAAACAATCAAGGGAGTTTCTCCCCCTCTTGATTATAAAGCCTATTTAATGTCGATATAAAGAAAATCATAGTCGGAGTAACTTCATCCCCTCTTGAGAGGGGGTAGGGGGCGTGTTAGAATACATACACGAATGGATACGCTGATGCCATTCACACACCTTTACCCTAAGATGTTAAGAATCTCTTGTTTCCTTAAAAATACTTCTTTATAATTTTAGATA
>ERZ791659.437-NODE-437-length-29407-cov-3.81896_pt1 | contig 29407 bp, 23 predicted proteins | sample MGYA00510053_ERZ791659 | MGnify/ENA primary metagenome ERZ791659 (study PRJEB30046, sample SAMN00715192) | human gut metagenome | study: EMG produced TPA metagenomics assembly of the A metagenome-wide association study of gut microbiota in type 2... | reverse complement strand
AAAACAGATTACTGCGACTATCGAAATCCGCGAAGTGTTCAACATCACGAAGGTGGGTCTTGTAGCAGGTGCAATGGTGAAGAGCGGCAAGGTGAAACGCAGCGACAAGGCTCGTTTGATCCGCGATGGTATCGTTATCTTTACCGGAAACATTAATGCTTTGAAACGTTTCAAGGACGATGTGAAAGAAGTAGGTACAAACTTCGAGTGCGGTATCAGCTTAGTGAACTGCAACGACATGAAGGTGGGCGATATGATCGAGGCGTTCGAAGAAATTGAAGTGAAACAGACACTGTAATAAAGCAGTGCTGAATCTATATCAGGCACGGATTACGCGGATTTCACGGTTCTTAATAAATCCGTGAGATTCGTGAAATCCGTGCCTGAATTATATAATAGAACAGAGATATATGGCAACGATTGATATCATAATCCTTATTATAGTGGGCGCAGGGGCGATTGTAGGTTTTATAAAAGGCTTCATCCGTCAGTTGGCTTCTATCTTGGGATTGATAGTCGGCCTGATGGCGGCGAAGGCTTTATACGCTTCTTTGGCAGAAAAGCTCTGTCCGACAGTGACCGATTCGATGACAGTTGCGCAGGTATTGGCTTTTATCATGATTTGGATAGCCGTCCCGCTGATTTTTGTACTGATTGCTTCGTTGTTGACAAAAGCTATGAAAGCCGTTTCCTTGAATTGGCTGAACCGTTGGTTGGGAAGCGGGCTGGGAGCATTGAAGTTCCTGTTGTTAACAAGTGTGGTGATTGGTGCGATACAGTTCATAGATGGCGATAATAAGTTAATTAGTGCAACAAAAAAGGAGGAATCTTTGTTATATTATCCGATGGAAACGTTTGCGGGGATATTTTTTCCTGCTGCAAAGAATATGACGCAACAATATATATTAGAGAATAAAGATGCAACAAGAAGAACCCAATAAAAAGAAACCCGATCAGAAAGATGAACTCGAAGGGAAGAAGACCGATAATGAGTTTGTCAGGAAGTTTGCGGAAGAGAAATATAAGTATGGCTTCACTACAGAGGTACATACGGATATCATTGAGCGTGGACTCAATGAGGACGTGATTCGTTTGATTTCATCGAAGAAGGACGAGCCGGAGTGGATGCTGGATTTCCGGCTGAAAGCGTACCGTCATTGGCTGACGTTGGAGATGCCTACCTGGGCACATCTCCGTATTCCTGAAATTGACTATCAGGCTATTTCCTATTATGCCGACCCGACCAAGAAGAAAGAAGGGCCGAAGAGTATGGAAGAAGTAGACCCTGAACTGATAAAAACATTCAATAAACTGGGAATCCCTTTGGAAGAGCAGATGGCGCTTAGCGGAATGGCGGTGGATGCCGTTATGGACTCCGTTTCCGTAAAGACTACCTTCAAGGAGACACTGATGGAGAAAGGAATTATTTTCTGCTCGTTCAGTGAAGCGGTACGGGAGCACCCGGACTTGGTCAAGAAATATATGGGCTCGGTAGTAGGCTACCGTGATAATTTCTTTGCTGCGTTGAACTCGGCTGTGTTCTCGGACGGTTCATTCGTTTATATTCCGAAAGGGGTACGCTGCCCGATGGAACTTTCCACTTATTTCCGTATCAACGCCCGTAACACGGGACAGTTTGAACGTACATTGATTATAGCGGATGATGACTCCTATGTTTCTTATCTCGAAGGATGTACGGCTCCGATGCGTGATGAGAATCAGTTGCATGCCGCTATTGTGGAGATCATCGTGCACGACCGTGCCGAAGTAAAATACAGCACCGTTCAGAACTGGTATCCGGGAGATGCCGAAGGTAAGGGCGGTGTATATAACTTTGTGACAAAACGCGGTAACTGCAAAGGAGTGGATAGCAAACTCTCCTGGACACAGGTGGAAACCGGTTCGGCAATTACCTGGAAATATCCTTCCTGCATTCTGACAGGCGATAATTCGACTGCCGAGTTCTATTCCGTGGCTGTGACAAACAATTATCAGCAGGCGGATACCGGTACGAAGATGATTCACCTGGGCAAGAATACCCGTAGCACGATTGTGAGTAAAGGTATCTCTGCCGGACATAGCGAGAATTCTTATCGCGGACTGGTACGTGTAGCGGAGAAAGCGGACAATGCCCGTAATTACAGCCAGTGTGACTCTCTGTTGCTGGGAGATAAGTGCGGTGCGCATACTTTCCCGTATATGGATATTCGCAATGAGACAGGAGTGGTGGAGCATGAAGCTACGACAAGCAAGATTAATGAAGACCAGATATTCTATTGCAATCAGCGCGGTATCCCGACAGAAGATGCTATCGGACTGATTGTGAACGGATATGCGAAAGAAGTTTTGAATAAGCTTCCGATGGAATTTGCGGTAGAAGCGCAGAAGTTGCTTACTATTTCGTTGGAAGGAAGTGTAGGATAAAAAATAAAAGTGATTATGTTAGAAATAAAAGACCTGCATGCCAGCATTAATGGCAAAGAGATATTGAAAGGCATCAACCTGACGGTGAAGCCGGGCGAAATACATGCAATCATGGGGCCGAACGGTTCCGGTAAGAGTACACTTTCTTCCGTCCTGGTAGGTAATCCTGCTTTTGAGGTAACGAAAGGCTCGGTCACTTTTTATGGAAAGAATCTGTTGGAGTTGAGTCCCGAAGACCGTAGCCACGAAGGTATCTTCCTTAGTTTCCAGTATCCGGTGGAAATTCCCGGTGTAAGTATGGTGAACTTTATGCGCGCTGCCGTGAACGAGCAACGCAAATATAAAGGTCTGCCCGCACTGACAGCCAGTGAGTTCCTGAAACAGATGCGTGAGAAACGTGCAGTCGTTGAACTAGACAATAAACTGGCTAACCGTTCGGTGAACGAAGGCTTCTCCGGTGGCGAAAAGAAACGCAACGAAATCTTCCAGATGGCGATGCTTGAACCGCGTTTGAGTATTCTCGACGAAACAGACTCCGGTCTGGACATCGACGCGCTCCGTATTGTAGCCGAAGGAGTGAACAAACTGAAAACTCCCGATACAAGCACGATTGTCATCACTCACTATCAACGTCTGCTCGATTATATCAAACCGGATGTGGTACATGTACTTTATAAAGGCCGTATCGTAAAAACTGCCGGACCGGAGCTTGCCCTGGAACTGGAAGAAAAAGGATATGACTGGATTAAGAAAGAAGTAGGAGAATAATGATGAATGCTGAACAACAATACATAGACCTCTTCTCACAGACGGAAGCCATGATTTGCAAGCATAGTGCCGAAGTGCTGAATGCACCCCGTGCCGCTGCCTTTGCCGATTTTGAGCGAATCGGATTCCCGACCCGTAAGATGGAGAAGTACAAATATACGGATGTAAGCAAATATTTTGAACCGGACTTCGGACTGAACCTGAACCGTCTTGCTATCCCGGTCAACCCGTATGAAGTGTTTAAGTGCGACGTGCCGAATATGAGCACTGCCCTGTATTTCGTAGTCAATGATGCATTTTATAACAAGGCACTTCCCAAAAGCCATTTGCCGGAAGGCGTTATCTTCGGTAGTCTGAAAGACGTAGCCGGACAACATCCTGAATTGGTGAAGAAGTATTACGGCAAACTGGCGGATACTTCCAAAGATGGCGTGACGGCTTTCAATACCACTTTTGCACAAGACGGCGTCATCTTCTATGTACCGAAAAATGTAATTGTGGAAAAGCCTATTCAGTTGGTAAACATCCTGCGTGCAGACGTCAACTTTATGGTAAACCGGCGTGTGCTGATTATCCTGGAAGAGGGCGCACAAGCCCGCTTGTTGATTTGTGACCATGCCATGGATAACGTGAATTTCCTTGCAACGCAGGTCATTGAAGTCTTTGCCGGAGAGAATGCCGTATTCGATATGTACGAACTGGAAGAAACACATACCAGTACAGTCCGTATCAGCAACCTGTACGTAAAACAGGAAGCGAACAGTAATGTCCTGCTGAATGGCATGACCTTGCATAACGGTACTACCCGCAATACAACCGAAGTGCTGCTGGCAGGTGAAGGTGCTGAAATAAACCTTTGCGGTATGGCTATTGCCGACAAGAACCAGCACGTAGATAATAATACAAGCATCGACCATGCAGTGCCGAACTGTACCAGTAAAGAGTTGTTCAAATACGTTCTCGACGACCAGTCGGTAGGCGCATTTGCCGGACTGGTATTGGTACGTCCCGACGCACAGCATACCAACTCGCAACAGACCAACCGGAACCTTTGCGCTACACGTGATGCTCGCATGTACACACAGCCGCAGTTGGAAATTTATGCCGATGATGTGAAATGTTCGCATGGAGCAACTGTCGGACAGCTGGACGAGAATGCATTATTCTATATGCGTTCACGCGGAATCGACGAGAAAGAAGCCCGTTTGTTGCTGATGTTCGCGTTTGTCAATGAAGTCATTGATACCATTCGTCTGGATGTGCTGAAAGACCGTCTGCATCTGTTGGTAGAAAAACGTTTCCGTGGCGAATTGAACAGATGCCAGGGTTGTGCAATCTGTAAATGATGATTAATCACTGATAAAAATGGATATTCAAAAGATACGTGAGGATTTCCCGATATTAAGCCGTACGGTCTACGGTAAACCTTTGGTTTACTTCGACAACGGTGCAACGACTCAAAAACCCCGTCTGGTAGTTGATTCGTTGGTGGACGAGTATTATTCCGTGAATGCGAACGTGCACCGCGGCGTGCATTATCTCTCGCAACAAGCCACGGAACTGCATGAAGCCTCCCGTGAAACGGTGCGTCAGTTTATCAATGCCCGTAGCACGGGCGAAGTAGTCTTTACCCGTGGAACAACGGAAAGCATCAATCTTCTTGTCTCCAGTTTTGGTGATGAGTTTATGCAAGAGGGCGACGAAGTTATTCTCTCAGTGATGGAACATCACAGCAATATCGTTCCCTGGCAATTGTTGGCAGCCCGCAAAGGCATCGCCATCAAAGTAATCCCCATGAACGACAAAGGTGAACTGCTACTGGATGAATACGAAAAGCTTTTCTCCGAACGTACGAAGATTGTCAGCGTAGTTCAGGTTTCCAATGTCTTGGGTACAGTAAATCCGGTGAAGGAAATGATTGCTACCGCTCATGCTCACGGTGTACCTTGCCTGATTGATGCAGCCCAGTCCATCCCTCACATGAAGGTGGACGTACAGGATTTGGATGCCGATTTCTTGGTATTCTCCGCTCACAAGGTATACGGTCCGACGGGAGTCGGCGTACTTTATGGAAAAGAAGAATGGCTGGACCGTATGCCGCCTTACCAGGGCGGGGGAGAGATGATTCAACACGTCTCCTTCGAGAAAACAACGTTCAACGAACTTCCTTTCAAGTTTGAAGCCGGTACGCCCGATTACATCGGAACCACAGGTTTGGCAAAAGCCCTCGACTACGTGAACGGCATCGGCATGGAAAAGATTGCGAAGCATGAGCATGAACTGACAACCTACGCCCTGCAACGCCTGAAAGAAATACCTGATATGCGTATATTCGGTGAAGCTGCCGAACGGGGGGCGGTAATCTCCTTCCTGGTAGGTAATATCCACCATTTCGACTTAGGCACTTTGCTCGATCGTTTGGGGATTGCCGTCCGTACCGGACACCATTGCGCGCAACCCTTGATGCAGCGACTGGGTATTGAAGGAACTGTCAGGGCATCATTCGCCATGTATAATACGAAAGCGGAGATTGATGCGCTGGTGGCCGGAATCGAACGCGTCAGCCGTATGTTTTAAAATATAAATCGCTGTTCCTGTGAGGAATGGCGATTTTTTTATTCTTTAACTAAAAAAAGATGCCTTCAAGTGCAGTGATTTGAAGTTTCAAGCGTCTAATATATAAAATGAATATTTGGAGGGTCGTGAGACTATGCTTATATTATAAATTCTCTCTCTTTAACATTAATGGCAGCTATATCGTAAAAAGTTACGGTATAGCTGCAACTTTTTAGGGGTGTTCCCCGTCTAATAGATAAGCGAATAAATTTAAAAGGAGAAAAAGACTATGTTAGTAACAACAACTCCCGTCATTGAGGGAAAACGAATAGTGAAGTATTACGGGATAGTTTCCGGCGAGACAATTATAGGTGCCAATGTGTTCCGTGACCTGTTTGCAAGCATCCGCGACATTGTAGGCGGACGTTCCGGAGCATACGAAGAGGTATTACGCAAAGCTAAAGATACCGCTTTGCAGGAAATGCAGGCACAAGCAGCCCGATTGGGAGCTAATGCCGTGATAGGTGTTGATTTGGACTACGAGACAGTAGGGGGTAGTGGCAGTATGCTGATGGTGACTGCCAACGGCACAGCCGTGAAGATTGAGGATTAATTGATTATTATTGTGTGTGTGAAAAAGAAAGGGGAAATGCCGGTAAACGGTGAATCCCCTTTTCTGTTTTTATTTATCTGTTTATTCCGCAGTCAATTCAATCACACGGCTGAAAGCCTGATTGGTTGTGAACGCATGGATTCCCACTTTCATCAGATAATCTCCTGAATATGTCTTTTCGTTGGCGTCCAGATTAGATTTTTTGTTCGGCATCAGATTGATTTCTTTCACCTTATACATCTTCTTCGCATCCAATCCCTGTAATTTCACGGGAAGCAGCTTTTCTGCATAACGCGGATGAATGTCGTACGTATAGAGAACAGCCTTATTCTTGTCCGGTGCGGCGTACATCACAGACATGTGGTTGCCGTCATAAGGAGAAACCAGTCTGTATTGGTCGCCGTCTAAAATTACTTTTTTCAAGCGTGTCCAGTTGGCTACCGCGTTCTGGCAATAAGTCAGTTCGTCTGCATTCAGTTCTTTCAGTCCGAGGTCGAAACCTAATTTGCACATACTGGCTACGTCCGTGCGGAACTTTACACTAGTCTTTTTGTTCCAGCTGGTCACGTGTGCGCACATCGCTTTTGCCGGGAAGATTTGTGAAAATCCCCATTGGATAAACAGGCGTTCTATCGGGTCGGTATTATCGCTGCACCAAAATTCCGTGTAATATTTCAACGCTTCATAGTCACAGCGTGCGCCACCTCCGGAGCAAAGCATCATCGGCGTATTGGGATATTTCTCCTTTACACGTTTCAGCACATTGTAAATGCCGCGTACATGGTCGATATAAAGCTGTCCCTGCTTGTCCTTCAGATACGGAGAATAAATATTCGTGATCGGAGAGTTGCAATCCCATTTGAAGAAAGCTACTTCGGGATTATCGGTCAGGATATTGTCTACTACGCCGAAAACAAAATCTTGTACTTTTGGATTACTGAGGTCGAGCACCAACTGGTTGCGATAGTAATAAGTTTCGCGGTTGGGCAGCGTGATAGCCCAGTCGGGGTGTTTCTCGAACAGTTCACTTTTCGGATTCACCATTTCCGGTTCAATCCAGATTCCGAATTTCACTCCGGCTTCCTTGGCGGATTTCACAAGTGCGGGAATACCGCCGGGGAGTTTGGACTTCATTACTTCCCAGTCACCCAGTCCGGCATTGTCACTGTTGCGCGGGTGCTTGTTGCCGAACCAACCGTCGTCGAGCAGGAACATATCCACACCGAGATGTCTGGCTTCCTTCATTAGTTCGGAGAGTAATTCTTCGTTGAACTTGAAGTAGGTATTTTCCCAGTTGTTCAGCAGAGTGAGACGGTCGCCTTGTCCGTCCTTTAATTGATGGTTGCGTGCCCAGGCATGGAGGTTGCGGCTGGCTTCGCCTGTACCGTTATTACTGAAAGTGAACATAAATTCGGGAGTCGTAAATACTTCGTTCGCTTTCAACTCATAATCAGAAGCATAAGGATTGATAGCCGGGATTACGCGAAGATTGCCTACATTGTCCACTTCAAAAGTAAACTGGAAATTTCCTGTCCATCCGATAGTACCCAGCATCACACGTCCCTGCGTTTCCTGTGCCGGTTGCTCGATACCGAGTTCGAAGAACGGATGCGTGTGCATGGCGGCACGGCTTCCGAGCTTGGTGTCGATTACTTTCTTGCCGAATCGTAGCGGCTGTGTACTCATCTGTGCCTCTTTCGCCCAGTCACTGCTGAACTCAGTCAGATAATATTTATTTGCGGAGAAATAGAGCATGGTGGAAGCATAACGCCACAAAGTGACCGGCTTCTTTTCATTATGCTTTATTTCACTCCATGTTTTGATAACGTTCTCTTTCGGATAAGCGATATAATGCAAAGTCACTTCAACCGGGTATTGGTCGTCTTTCAGACGGATGATTGTTTCCGTTCCGCCTGTGACTGCTTTCTGTTCGGAAGATACATAACGGAGGATGGTGCTCGGATTGCCATCACTGTGCGTAATGGCTACGGCAGGTTCAAAGTAATCCTCTGCACCGGAGCCCGGATATACTTCCCAACCGCGGGTAGATACGCTTCCGTCGCTACCGCCTTTCACATAAGGGGAGAAATGGTCAATGTCACGTTCGTTCAGCAACTTATCGCCGAGATAAGCCTGATAAAGGCGTCCGTTCGGAGCCACTTGAAGGATTAAATCCGTGTTGTCCGTTGCGATGCGGATTACATTCTGTTCTTGTGCGTCCACTGGCGTAAGCGTGAACAATGCCAGTAGCAATGCAAATAGTTTCTTCATGGTTTTTAATAATAATTATTCGGTATTAGTTAGTTTGCGGGTATTAGTGCGCCACAAAGATAATGATAATTTGTCATGTATAAGCGATAATCCGGTTGGTAGGGATAAAGATAGGCGGTAGAAGGCTACAGATAATTAATAAGGAATAAATAAAATTGCCTATACGTCTATAAATTAATCACTTATAGTTTCCTGTAATTTCCTAACATGGAAACTCACGTATCTCTACGGGGAAACAATCGTTTCCTTACGGGGATACGGTCGTTTCTCTACGAGGATACTGGCGTTTCCTTACGGGGAACCGAATTTGATGGTATACCATCTTATTATGAAGGGTAATTGTATGGAAACCAGCTAACAAGGCAAGCAACTACAAACGACTTGTTCATTCGGAACTATGTGCGAAAGATTGTTCCTTTCAGAGTAGAAAATTCTTTCTTCTTTGCTTGCTTTTTTCGATTGATTTCCATACTTTTAGCGACTGTAAACCCTTTAATAATTTTGAATCTATGGATAACATTCTTTTCTGGTTGGTTCCAGTCGCTTCCGTGTTAGCCCTCTGTTTTGCTTATTACTTTCATAAGCAAATGATGAAAGAGAGTGAAGGTACACCCCAAATGATAAAAATAGCCGCCGCTGTGCGCAAAGGGGCTATGTCTTATCTGAAACAGCAGTACAAAATAGTAGGTTGTGTATTCCTGGGACTGGTTATTTTGTTTTCGATAATGGCTTATGGCTTTCACGTACAGAACGCATGGGTACCCATTGCTTTCCTGACGGGTGGTTTCTTCTCCGGTCTTTCCGGTTTCCTTGGAATGAAAACGGCCACGTATGCTTCGGCACGTACCGCCAATGCAGCCCGTAACTCACTGAATGCCGGACTAAGAATCGCTTTCCGAAGCGGCGCGGTGATGGGACTGGTGGTTGTCGGCCTTGGTTTGCTTGATATTTCCTTTTGGTATCTGTTGCTGAACGCGGTAATTCCTGCCGACGCGCTGACGCCTACTCATAAACTCTGCGTGATTACTACTACGATGCTGACTTTCGGTATGGGAGCTTCCACACAAGCGCTCTTTGCCCGTGTGGGTGGCGGTATCTATACAAAAGCCGCTGACGTCGGAGCCGACCTGGTAGGCAAGGTGGAAGCCGGAATCCCGGAGGATGACCCGCGCAATCCTGCTACGATTGCCGATAATGTCGGTGATAACGTCGGTGACGTGGCCGGTATGGGAGCCGACCTATACGAATCTTATTGCGGTTCCATCCTGGCGACGGCCGCATTGGGCGCTGCCGCCTTTATCCATTCGGCGGATACGGTGATGCAGTTCAAAGCCGTAATTGCTCCGATGTTGATTGCGGCTGTCGGCATTATCCTTTCTATTATAGGTATATTCGCTGTCCGTACCAAAGAGAATGCGACGATGAAAGATTTGCTCGGTTCGTTGGCTTTTGGCACGAATCTCAGTTCGGCACTTATCGTAGCTGCTACCTTCCTTATATTATGGTTCTTGCAACTTGATAACTGGCTTTTGATTTCTTGTGCCGTAGTAGTCGGCTTGTTGGTGGGCATCGTAATCGGACGCTCCACTGAATATTATACTTCCCAATCCTATCGTCCCACGCAGAAATTGAGTGAAAGCGGTAAGACCGGCCCTGCTACGGTCATTATCTCCGGTATCGGTTTAGGAATGCTTTCTACAGCTATCCCTGTGATTGCCGTAGTGGTGGGTATCATTGCTTCCTATTTATTAGCTTCCGGCGGTGATTTTGCCAATGTCGGTATGGGATTGTACGGAATCGGTATTGCCGCTGTCGGCATGCTTTCTACACTGGGAATCACACTGGCTACGGATGCTTATGGCCCGATTGCCGATAACGCGGGTGGTAATGCTGAAATGTCCGGCTTGGGTGCTGAAGTCCGCAAGCGTACCGATGCGCTCGACTCATTGGGTAATACGACCGCCGCCACCGGAAAAGGTTTTGCCATCGGTTCTGCCGCATTGACCGGACTGGCTTTGCTGGCATCCTATATTGAGGAAATCCGAATCGGCCTGACCCGTCTCGGAAGTATGAACCTGACTTTCCCCGACGGAAGTCCCTTTAACGTGGCGAATGCGACATTTACGGACTTCATGAATTTTTATGAAGTGAACCTGATGAATCCGAAAGTGCTTGCGGGCATGTTTCTCGGTTCAATGATGGCTTTCCTGTTCTGCGGTTTGACAATGAATGCGGTTGGACGTGCAGCAGGACATATGGTAGACGAAGTGCGCCGCCAATTCCGTGAAATTAAAGGTATCCTGACAGGCGAGACGGAACCGGATTACGAACGTTGTGTTGAAATCTCGACAAAGGGTGCGCAGCGCGAAATGGTCGTTCCTTCCCTCATTGCTATTATTGCCCCTATCCTTACAGGACTTATCTTTGGTGTTCCCGGTGTGCTTGGCTTGTTAATCGGTGGTTTGAGCAGCGGTTTCGTTCTGGCTATTTTTATGGCCAATGCCGGTGGTGCATGGGATAACGCAAAGAAGTATGTAGAAGAGGGCAACTTCGGTGGCAAAGGCGGTGAAGTTCATAAGGCAACCGTAGTAGGTGACACGGTAGGCGACCCGTTTAAGGATACGTCCGGCCCCAGCTTGAATATCCTGATAAAGCTGATGAGCATGGTAGCCATCGTGATGGCAGGACTTACTGTTGCTTGGAGTTTATTCTAACTACAAAAGGTATATTGCTAAGATTAAAGGTGATAACTGGTGAAAAAGTAGTTGTCACCTTCTTTTTAGTAAGCACCTTTTTTGATACTTCAAATGCCTTTTTCTACCAGATAGGCATTGTTGAGAGCTTTTTAATCCAGTATGCAGATAAACTCATTTTTTACATCTTTATAATATTTATATATTTGCCATGAACAAACATTAAGCGCCAATGAGGGCAAATAGTCCTTGGAGGGGTTCCTGCGCTGTTTTTTCTTGAATGCCCAAAGAGGGAACCATAGGCTAATAAAAAATATTATTATGAAATTATTAAAGTGTATTTCTTTCTTCTTTTGTTTATCTATGCTAAGTGTAGGTTTTGCATCTTGTGGTGACGATGATGATGAAGACAACAACAAAGGAGATGGTAGCGTAAGCATGTGTAAGTCTGTCATTGACGGGCGTAGTTCGGAGTATAAGTATGCTTATCTTTTCTTGGATGAGGAAAACAACGGAGAATATGAATATGATATGTATTTTTCCAATTTAGACCTACTCTATTATCTCAAACAACCGGATGAAATTTCTGATAATATAATAGGGTCCTTATTTATGTTGGCATTTGAATCTTCTACTGTTCCTAATGGCAATAATTTGCCAGTTGGTGAATATGCCTCTGATAAGTATGATTGTGAAATAGAACTAGATATTCCAATTCGTTATCTTATTGGCGAATCTACGGATGATGATTGTCCGGGAGCAGTATGGTATACGACGTGGAATGAGCAAAATTCTAATTCTTCTCCACTAAAGATTAGCAAGACATCCGATGGCATGTATAAAGTGGAAATTAGCGAGATGAAACTGAAAGCAAGCGAACCAGGGGTGGGGCATATCGGATCGGACGATCGTGATACATCGGGAACTTTCAACTTTATAGGTGTTCCGACACTTGTGAAGGACTCTGATATTGATGATTACACTCGTGGAATTACTATGGCTGGTTCTGGCAAATCTAATAAGAAGTTAGTGATGAAGTTGGAAAGGAAGTAGATATATTTCGAAAGTGAAAATGATATAAACTAATTTTAAATAATTATGCGATGAAGAGACTTCATTTTTTTGTGTTCATGTTGGGAATGCTGACATGTATTAGTTTCACTTCTTGTGGTGATGACGATGATGACGATACTCCTACCGGCAAAGCTACATTAACGATTGATGGCAATGATGTGGCCTTGAATTACGCTTATTGGTGCAGTGAAGAGAATGAAAGAGCAAATGGTGAAAACGGTTATCATTTGGAATTTTATAGTTTTGATGCTGTCAATATGCGTGAGAATGGTGGAAATATTCCTTCTGCATATTCTATTGTTTTTGTTGATATTTATACTTCCGGTTCTATAAATGAGATACCAACAGGCTCTTTCTCGACAGATAAATACAATGTCTATGTAGTGCTTGGTGCTGATGAAGATGACCAATATGGATTTGTTGCAAATCCATCCAATAGTGACCTCGTTGTAACTAAAGAGGATGGGAAATATAAAATAAGAATAGAGAAAGTGTATCTTGACGGAAATAGGGAAATGTCATTCTCTTATGATGGTATTGTCAACTTGCTTCCGGCCGATTGGCATGAAAGTGAGTAACGTCGTTGTTTGGACTTTATTTTAAAAAGACACTAATATTTGTTTAAGGGCGATAGCTGATTCTCAGTTACCGCCTTTTTTTATGTAGAACGCTAATCTGTCTTACTCCCAAATGTATTGTGAAATTTGGGAGTATAATCCCAAAAGTTTCATATAATTTGGGGATTAGAGAGAAGAACCTTACCTTTGTAGACTTACTTGATTAATGAAAGATGTTATTACCTTATTTGAATGAGAATCTGATTGAAGCAGGATGCGACGAAGCAGGTCGTGGCTGTTTGGCAGGGGCGGTATATGCCGCTGCGGTTATTCTTCCGAAGGATTTTAAGAATGAGTTGTTGAATGACTCCAAGCAACTGACTGAAAAGCAACGTTATGCACTGCGTGAGGTAATAGAAAAGGAAGCCATCGCCTGGGCGGTTGGCGTTGTCTCACCCGAAGAGGTAGATGAGATAAACATTCTGCGTGCTTCTTTTCTGGCTATGCACCGTGCTGTCGACCAATTGACTACCCGTCCGCAGCATCTGCTGATTGATGGAAACCGTTTCAATAAATATCCCGATATTCCCCATACTACTGTAATAAAAGGGGATGGAAAATACCTTTCAATAGCCGCCGCATCTATTCTGGCCAAAACATACAGAGATGACTATATGAATCGTCTCCACGAAGAATATCCATCTTACGATTGGAATCATAATAAAGGTTACCCGACAAAGAAACATCGTATCGCTATTGCTGAACACGGGACTACTCCTTATCATCGTTTAACGTTTAACTTATTAGGGAACGAGCAGCTTTCTTTGGACTTTTAGAACCGGCAAATTCATTTCTCATTTATATTTTCTACATTTTTTTGCAGTATAGACACGATTTTATCACGTTTAACCGTGGAATTGTTCTGTTTAGGCTAAAAAAGTGTTGCTCCCTGCTTTTATTTGTTATTGAAATGCTATATATTTGCAAACAATAACAAGAATTAAAAAGTTTAAAATCATGGCAACGAACAAGCTACTTGGCTTTATTAAGCTCACGGGGGTATTTTCTATTATGTTAGTTTGTGCTCTTCCTGCACATGCACAGTTCTTACGTACTTCCTATTTTATGGAAGGTACATACTATCGTCAACAATTGAATCCGGCATTGACACCGACAAAGGGGTTTATTAATCTTCCGATAATAGGAGGAACTAGTGCAACGATTGGCTCTACTTCGTTAGGTTATCAGGATATCATTGATATTATGGATAATGGGAATGACTTTTATAAGACCCAGGATTTCATGAATCGTTTGAAAGATAACAATACGTTGAATGTGAATCTTAATTTTAATATCCTTTCCGCTGGATGGTATAAAGGAAAAAATTTCTGGACTTTCAATATCGGATTGCGTACAGATGTTGGTGCGAATCTGACTAAGAATATGTTTAATTCTTTAAATAAAATCGACGAACTGGAAAATAACTGGCAAGAGATCGGTGAATTAAGTATTGATGGTCAGCAATTAAATATACAGGCTTATACGGAAGTTGGGCTTGGACTTTCTCGTCAGATTAACGAACGTTTAACAGTAGGTGGACGTGTGAAGGTATTGTTGGGTATTGGTAATATGGAAATGAAGATTAAACAAGCTTATATGAAAGCTAACCTACCAGACCAAAACCGTATAGACCAGATTGCTAATACGGAATTTACATCCGGAAATTGGCAGAATGAACTTACTGCGTTAAAGAATGAAATAAATGGCTATAATGCTAATTTGAAAGTTGAAGCCAGTTTGGAAAGTTCTTTCAAAGGTATGGATCTTGTAGAAAATGAAAAAGGCTATATAGATGATTTTGATTTTGATGCAGGAAAGATGGGGCTTGCTGGCTATGGTTTCGGTATTGATTTGGGAGCATCCTACAAAATATTGGATAATTTGACGGTTTCTGCTGCTGTGCTTGATTTAGGATTTATTTCTTGGTCGAAAGAAAGTACAAAAATAGCCAATGCGAATGGGAATATGGAAATGAACGGAAGCGATTATGTGGAAAGATTTAATAATGTTTCTTCTTTGGAAGATGCACGAAAGGTTTTGAATGATTTTTCCAATGAATCTTCTGATTTCTTGAATAGTGTTGGTAATGGTGACATTCTTAATTATGATATGTTAAAAATGGAAGCTAAAGATGCTGACAAATCCCGTAAATCTAGTTTGGCGGCGACGATGGTGTTGGGTGCTGAATATGGCTTTTTCAACAATAAATTAGCCTTGGGAGTTTTGTCGACTACTCGTTTTGTGAAACCTGAGACATTGACAGAAGTGACATTTTCTGCCAACTACCGTCCGAAGAGTTGGTTTAATGTAGCTCTTAGTTATTCGGCCATTCAGTCTGCAGGTAAATCTTTCGGCTTAGGCTTGAAAGTCGGTCCTATCTTTGTCGGAACCGATTATATGTTCTTAGGAAAGAACTCTAACTCTGTAAATGCGTTTGTAGGACTTTCTATTCCATTGGGTAAAAGAAAAGTAAACAAACAAGGATAAAATAGAATTTAATTTCTCTCTCTAAACATTCTCTTTTAATTAATTCTCTATCGAAGTAAAAACGTATAATTTCAGCCTATTGTCTGCGACTAGATGGTAGGCTGTTTTTTCATGTTTTTGGTTTGACTTATAACTGACGTAAGCACTGTACTCATTGTACGACTCTTGACAAGTTACTACTCTTGTCCTATCTTTGCTTTCGTAATTAAAAACAGTGTAGTGAGGAACAAAGCTATGTGTGCATGAACTTGTTCAAATCCGTACTGAAGCCAGCCGAATCATGTACTAGACTTGCTCAAGTCTCCTACATCATTTCATTGAATGTAGTACTTGTTCCGGTCAAGTCTACTACTAAATAATAAAAGTACAAAACCGCTTTCAGCTTTTAGTTCTTCCAAAAATCCCCTTTTCATCGAAGGTTTTGCCTGAAAGCGAACCTGAATGCAGAAACGTATGATTTCAGTTCCTTTTTTGATGCTATATCTACTTGTAACAAAGGCTCTGTTTTAACCAAACGGAGCCTACATTTCATTAAAACAGAGCCTCTGTTTCACTAGGATAGAGGCTCTGTTCAGTCCACGTGCCGATGAGTTTCAGCCCACAGGTAAGCAACCCTAAGTCCATGTGCCACCTACTTTTGCCTGCGTGATGAATCTATATACTCCGCTTGTTGGGCATATAGATTCAGTCTAGTGAGTATATATACCTACCACGCTGAATATATAGATTTATCGGCGAGTCTGAAAGCGCTGAATGCACTCTCCCTTGGTTACAGGCTATTCCTGCAGGGGATGTTTTTTTTCGCTTTCAGCCGCTATCTCCTTCTAGTAAGGCGTTTGCAGACAAAACTGAAACGGCTGAAACCGGATTATCGCATGAAAATTAGATAAGGATGGCATACAACTAGCCTTTACAGATAATTCAGATTTGTACTTCCAGTACAAAAAAAGGGAAAAAACAAGTAAGTATGGCTTGGTTACCAATGGTTGGAGGTGTTGTACTTGGTGCCGTGGCTATGGGCAATTAGGAAGTTGGGAAGATGAAACTTTAATGGGAGTAGGTGGTTTGGCTATGGCGGCAGGAGTTGGTAGTGGGATATATATGCGGATTGCAGGCAAAAATAAAATAAAGAAAGTAGTAAGGCAATACAATTCACAGCAGAAACAATCTTACTATCCTTCTTGTCAACTGGGATTCTGCTTAAATGATAGCGGATTGGGAATACGTCTAGTATTCTGATGTATAAATATTGACCATTTAGGAACGTTTTTCTAAAGGATAGTCATGGAAAAGAAAGCTTTGATTGCTTCTACGCAATTACGGCTTTTTTTATTAAAAGAAAGTGATGTAACTTTGATACATATTATTAGAAAGTAAGAAAGAATACGAAATAGATACCCGAGTTAGGGACGGGAATATTATTATTCGTATTTCTATGATTGAGTCGCAAAGCTATTGTGTATAAAAAACAAAGATTATGGGAAATGTGATTAAAATTTTATCAAGTGTTTTATTGGGTTGTGTATGTCTTTTAGCTTGTTCGGATAATGATGAACAAAATAAGGCTGAAGTTCAAAAGGCATTGTTGGTAGGCTTTTGGAAAGCGCAATCGGCACAGGGAAATGATGCGGGTGAGTATAATGTATGTTATGACATTAGGCATGACGGAACTTTCACCGTTTACGACTATGACACGGAAACTGGTTGGTATGACGATGGAGAAGGGGAATGGAAGTATGAGAATGGAAGCCTGACTTTGGACTATACCGATCAATTGGATGTTTTCGAAGTTAAATCTGTCACGGAGAATACATTGATATTAGTTGATTCCAGTGGAGATGAAAGTGTTATTGTCACTTATCAAAGGACTGTTGTACAGGATATTATTGTAGTTCGTCCCAAGCTGTCACCTGTTGGTGTATGGGCATGTTATAAATGTGTTGTAGTTGATAAGAAATGTGATGATTTTCCTGAAATTTATGAAGGGAAGACATGGGAGAGTGAAGAGGGAGGAATTATAATTCTTAATTCCGATCACACAGGCACTTGGTCACTTGATGGAGAACAAGCTTCTTTTACATGGCGCTTTGATGCTGATGCACAGATTATTTATGCGATACTTCAAGGACAACAGGAAATGAGAATGACTGCCACGTATTCAAATAGTGAATTTAGTATGCCTGTGAATGACTGGGCATGTGAGGAGCATATTACGGATGTATATTGGAGATATTATAAGAGGATAAGCTAATTAAAATAAAAAAACTTATGTATAAGAAGATAGTTTATTGTTTGTTACTTCCCTTATTTACTTTGTGGGCGGTTTCTTGTTCAGATAATGATGAGGGCAAAGAAGATGATGTTGTATTCTCTATTATAGGTTTTTGGTCAGGAGAGATTGGCTATTCTTGTTCAAATGGAGAACATCAGGGAAAAAGTGGTGCGATTTCCTTTGAGGCGGATGGTACAGGCGTTCTTGTTGAGGCGGGAGAAGAATCTGCTGCACCATTTCATTATAGCATAGATTCCTCTGATAAGAAAATAACTGTCCTCTTTGAAGATGGCAGGCGTGGGGAATATCGATATACGGAACTGACGGGGACCCAACTGATTTTTGTAGAGGTATGTCCTGTTTGTGGAAAAGAGGTGATTCTGAAATTAAGGCATATTGACCGGCCTTATGATATTACGGTTTCTTCAACAGAAGGATATATTGAGAGCTTTCAGTCTCATTTTGACAGCCAGTTGCGTGTTAGTGCTATAGATTATCAACTTATAGATACGGATGGAGAAGGAGATGATTCGGCAGGAACTGTAGATATTTCTTATACTTCCAATAAAATTCATATGACTGATGCTCTTTTGTCTGATCATACTTTGTATGCTGTAGTATTTACATTAAACGATAAGGGGTGGGCGACGAAAGCAGATTGTACTTATCGGAACGTTGATAATGATTATTCGGGAAGTGGTACATTATACTTCACTTATGATTCTCGGGAGCATTTAAAGAGCATTTCCTATTCTTATTCGTCGACTGGTGGAACACAGTCGGGTAGTGTAAAAACAACTTGGTCGGATAATTTGATGACAGTGATGAAAGGGGATGGTGACGATTATCAGGCCGAAATAAACTATCGGATGGATGTAGTACCTGAACTATCTATTAATCTTCCGTATTTCATGCTCTTCAGATATGATGATGATGCAGTTTCTTGTGGAGGGGATAATGTAATCTTATGTTATGCTTCCTTATTGAACATATTGGGAAAAGTTCCTCAAAAGCTGATGGAGCGTCTTGTAAATGGAAATGATGACTGGCAAAATATTTTCAGCTTCAATTATGATTGGAGCGATGGTCGTCTGACTAAGATTTACGATCACAGTAGCTATAATGGTGATGGGGCAACCGCAGAGAACTATGACGCAGAGATAAGCCTCTCTTATTATTGAAAACCGGTATGTTTATGACACGGAAGACACTTGTAGGGGGGAGATTCTTGTATTTTCTTCTAAGCTTGCTATTCAGTTATTCTGTAGTTGGCGCAGATGTTAGCCAATCAGGAACTTCAGGTAAGATAAATGACAGGAAAGTACAATGTCTCAAAGGTTATGTTTCAGAAGTGGTATATCCTGACGGTACATTAACCAAATTCAATGAAGAAGGCACCCTGGTGCGATCCAAGCATAAGCAGTTTTCTTATGAGGAGAACTATAAATATGTATTGGAACGAGGAGTTATTACTGCTTTTGAAGTCGAATGCTCAGGAAATATACGTAGGGAAATCTCTTGCGATACAGAAAAAGAAGTAGAGAAATATACCTTTGATGAGGAAGGTCGAATGGTGGAACATTTGATTGGTTCTTATCCGGCTCGTAAATATCAATACTTTTTTCAAGGAACGGAAACATTACCTTATAAAAAAGTATATTGCTGCGATACAATTCCGTCAGGCACGTTAACTTATTATTATCAGTATTTGAAAAAAGACCAAGAGGGTAATTGGTTACAACGTGGAGTGAAAATATCAGGTGGGAGTAGTCCTGCTGTGAACCGTGTTTATGTGGATACTCGTCGGCTGAAATATTATGCTATACCAACGGACGTAATTTCTTCAATTAAAGGAGATGTACCGAATATCAACTCTTATGAGCAAAAGTTTTTGAATAATAATAACTCTGGAATTCAGAAAGCTTATAAACAGGGGGAAACGAATTTTGAAATAATCAGTCCAGAAAGGGTAGAGGTAGGAGAAGAATTTGAAATAGCTTTTGTCATGAAACAGAAGCCTAGAGATATTCATATTAGCAAATCGAAACAGTTTGAGTTTCTCCATTATGACTATCGAACTAATACTGCAGTTGTGAAAGGCGACACTGTGAAGTCTTGTGGACTAGTGTTGAAACTGAAAGCCAAACAGAAAGGAATATTAACACTACCATCTTTAAAAGTGCGATTTGGTAGTGAACTGAATATTTCTCCCTCTCGGGAAATTATTGTGAGTGATGCACAGGTTGTTCCGACTTTAAAGGATGATAATCCGGCAGTGACATTATCTGCAACATTGAGTAAAGATACTATTCATCTTGGAGAAAGCGCTATTCTTTCATTGCGGATATGTACTTCCTGCTTTCGGGTTACTTCTGTTCATTTATCTAAACCCGACATCGCTTCGTGTATGATTCAGGAGATTCCCATGGATAGTGTGATATGGAAGAATATTCCTTTTGAAAAAGGTTCGTACGACGTTGGTGAGTATAAAAAGTTCAAACTGACTCCTACGCAAGCTGGGACTATTGAGATTTTTCCTTTTGGCTGTGATTGTGAGCTTAGTAGATTCACGTTTCCTAATGCCGGACTTCTTAAAAACGTTGCAACGTCATCAACTCTTCTGGGAGCGGTAGCTACAACCGTAACGACTATCGTTGCCGTTAAACCTAAGATAGAGAAGAGAAATGAATCGGTGCATACAGAGTCACTGCGACTTTATATACTTCCATAATTAGTTCATTCAATCAATACATAAAATATAATTCAATTTCTAAGCATAAATAACGATTAGCATACAAACAAATTAATTACATATATAATGGAAATAAGGGCGTATAATTGGACATGTTTATGGACAAATAAGATGAAGCAGATCTTATTTGTTTTATGTAGTCTTTTACCGGGGCTGCTTTTTGCGGATAATGTAACGGTAGGGCAAGCGCAGTCTTTGGCTGTTGATTTTTTTAAGACGAGTGCGCAGACACGTGGTGCTTCTCCTCGGTTACAATTGGTCTGGAATGGTGAAGAGACGGGTACACGGGCTAGTGGGGAACCGGCTTTTTATGTATTTAACCGTACCGATCAGGAAGGTTTTGTCATCGTATCAGGTGAAGATGTCACTTTGCCTGTATTGGCATATTCTTTCGAGAATGGATTTAAAGAGAAAGATATGCCTGTCAATGTGAGAGGGTGGTTGGCAGAATTGCGCAGGCAAATAAACGATGTGAGGAAAAAGAATGTAACCACTTCCGCTCAATCTTGGGCGAACGTATCCGCCAGTATTGGAACAGTGGAGAAGAAACTGGCGACAGCTAAGTGGGATCAAATTAATCCTTATAATAAGTATTGTCCATACATTAATTCACAAAGGGCGGTGACTGGTTGTGTCGCTACCGCTTTAGCTATTGTAATGAGGTATCACCAATGGCCGGATAAGGGAATAGGCACTTTGCCTGATTATAGTTATGAATATAGGAACGTAAAGCGGACACAGCCCGGGCATTCATTAGGACATGCATACAATTGGAATAACATGCCGCTTACACCATACAAAGGTGATTGGACGACGCAAGAACTTGATAATGTAGCAAGGTTGATCTTTGATTGTGGAGTTATGTCTAAAGCGGCATATAGTCCTGAATCAACTGGTGCTATTACGAAAGAAGCTGTACAGGGTTTACTCTACTATATGAGCTATGGGAAAGGTGCAAGATTTCTGCAACGGGAGTGGTATTCGGATACGGAATGGATTCGTATGTTAAAACAGGAAATAGCGACAAATGGCCCTATATTATATAACGGTCGTACATCAGATAATGAAGGACATCTGTTTGTATTAGACGGATATACAAATAAGGAATATTTCAGTGTAAACTGGGGATGGAGTGGTTCTTGTGACGGGTATTATCTAATTTCTGCTTTAAATCCTGCTACGCCGGGAACTGGAGGAGGATATGAATTCAATTATTATCAATCAGCCGTGTTTGATCTAAAGAAAGAGGATGGAAATTCCCGATATGAGAATCTTCTGGTACTTGGTGCCGGCACTTCTTCTTCGGATGGAACACAATATAATGGTTTGGCTACTACAGAAACCGATTTTCAGCCGGGTAAGAATTTCACTGTATCTGTATGCTATTGTTATAATATGGGATTTAATGTCTTTAATGGTGAAGGAATCCTTTCGTTGGTAGATAGGAATGGTATCTGGAAAGAAGATATTAGTAGTGGCACACTTCCTTTCGTAAATTTAGAGGCTAATTATGGTGGCAGAGGTTGGACACGCATTCCTTGTCGCATAACCCAACCGTTGGCAGCCGGAGATCGTATTTGGTTGCGTTATCGAAGTACTGACCCGGATTCTCCTTCCGATTGGCAAAGAATGCTGGCTTATGAAGGAGTCGTTTCCGAAATCATAGTCAAGGAACCGGGAATTGATGAAGTGACTTCTTTGTCTTATAACAAAAAGGATAAAGTCATTCTGTTGAAAACGATATCGGGGGTAGCTTATAAACTTACATCGGGTACGGCACAAAAACTATCGGGTGAAACAACTGATGCCAGACCGGAAATACGAATTGATACAAGTACCTTGGCTGCCGGAACCTATAAGTTGACTCTGGAAAAAGGGGCTGATAAGAAAGAATTGAATTTTGTAATTGGAAATCAAAAATAACCGGTATGAATGAAATGACTGCTATACAAAGATATATCTTGCTTGTTCTCGTCTGCGCTGTCGTAATGGCATGCAAGGATGATGATAAGGAATATGCGGAAGAACCTGCAACGGAAGTGACTTTTACTACAACAGTGCAAACGCGTGCCGTTGCCAATGTCGTTACGAAACTGGAGGATGGCGATGCTATGAATGTGTTTATGGCAGAGGAAACTGCTGTCGAGTCTCTGCAACAGGCAAAAACCTATAAGGCTGTTTGCCAGGGGGGAGTGTGGAAAGGAACACCTGCCATCGAGTTTGGTGGTAGCGCCAAGGGGTATCTTTATGCCGTTTATCCCTATCAGGCGACATCTGCAAAGATGAATGCCGTTCCGGTTGAAATAACGAGTCAGACGGACTATCTTTACTCCGGTGGCGGAGTTGCTGTCAGTCCCAACAGTCCGAAGGCTGTTTTGACGATGAAACATGCTTTGTCCGCATTGGCTTTTAATATCAAAAATGATAATTATGCAGGAGAAGGTAAATTGCAGCAAATCAGTATCAATGGAAAACCGGTTTGTACATCAGGTACATTGGACGTATCTTCGGGCACTGTCAAAGGAACTGTTTCCGCGAAGTATGAGTATGCTTGCGATGTGAATATCCTGCAGGATGGATGGGAAGAAAATATTCCTGCGTTCTTTTGTATTCCTTTCGTTTCTTCCGGTTCGGATGTTACGGTCACGTTCAAGATTGACGGTGAAGATTATCCTTGCCGACTCCCGAAATATGGTGTTTCAGGAGGGATGAAGTATATTTTCTATTTGTCACTGACAGAGCAGGGACTAACTATTTTCCCGGAACAGACAAAGCAGATATCTTTGAATATCGACAGCGATTCTATGTCAATCCCAAGTTATAGTTTATTAAAGATAACGCATGATAATGCTTTGTTTACTTTACCTTTATTGAAGGGAGAAGGGCTTGTAGGAACAATCCTTTGGGGAGACGGGCAAAGTGAAGAATATGGTGTGGCGGCTGAACATTCTTACGAAAGCGCGCAGGTTCATATTGTGACTGTAGAAACTTGGGGGACTGAAGAAGTTTCATTGACCAATCTGATTGGCGTTTCTGAAATAGATTTATCCGAATTCTAAAATATCGTTAGATACCGGATAGTTAGTTTTAGCGTATGATAGATATCGCAACAGGCATTATCTATCATACGCTAACTTTTATATCAGAACCACTTAATCTTCCTGAATATCACGAATGCCAGTGTAGACAATCCGATAGAGAAGAGTACAATCAAAGAGAAAGCGAAAGGAACCTCTTCCAAATGAATGTCCACATTCATGCCATAGAAACTGGCAATCAATGTCGGAAGCATCAGGACTATTGACAAGCTGGTCATGCGCTTCATGATTGTATTTACATTGTTGGAGATAATGGAAGCAAAGGCATCCATTGTTCCCGTGAGAATGTCACTGTAAATATTTACGGTATTAAGTGCCTGTTTCAATTCGATAATCACATCCTCTACCAGTTCCTTATCCAAAAAATCGGTATCTTGGAAAATCGTTTTCAGTTTACCGATCATCACTTCGTTTCCACGGATGGAAGTGTTGAAGTAAACCAGTGTTTTCTGTAGTTTCATCAGGCGGAGCAAGTCTTCGTTACGAATACTACGCTCCAACTCTTTTTCCGCGGCACTGATATCCAAATTGATTTGTTTCAGATACTTCAGGAACCATACGGCAGAAGAGTAGATAAGCCGGAAAATCAAGTCGAGCTTATTGCGGACAACAATTCCTTTTCTGCGGGTATGTTCGATAAAGTCCGGCAATAAGTCGGTGTCATGATAACAGACGGATACAATGATCTCATTGTTTGTGATAATACCAATAGGTACAGTGTCGAAGGGCAGACTGCCGTTCTGCTTGTTTTGCAATGGGATACGCAGGATGGTAAGCAGCCAGTTACCTTCCGTGTCCGTACGCGGACGTTCGTCCGTATCGGCTATATCGTCAAGAAATGATTCGGGAACATTGAGCGTTTTGGTCAGAAATTCAAAGTCATCATCATTCGGGCATACTACGTTTACCCAGCTGTTGGGAAGCCATTGTGTCTTTTCCACAAAGCCGGCCTCACAATAAAGATACGTTCTCATCTTATTGTCTCCTTTCGTTGTTTAGCACGAGCAGAGACACTAGTTTGCAATGACTCTGTTCGCTTTAATTAATACTTGTTGTGCACGTTCGCGGGTTTGAATCGTCCATATTTCTATGATTTTAATTTAAAAGCGGTGCAAAGGTAAGCAAAATCTGACGGATAACTTACCTTTACGTCATTTTTTATGGTTTCTTTCCGTACAAGACAGACTTTTTCTGTCATATCTTATAATTCCTCAGATTTCTTGAAATGTTTCTGAACATACTCTTCAAGCTCCCAAGCTGTTGGAGGATTGATGGTCACACTGCCGTCCTTTTGTATTAATTCGTAATGTGGAATACCGTTGAATTTGAATAATTCACGGAGATATTCGAATTCATTTTCACCAATCCGGTATGAAACTTCTCCTTCCAGATTTTTTGCTACATATTCATCGTATGTTTTTCTCGGGGATGAACGTTCGTCTGTGATATAGATGAACTGGATTTCGGGATGGTTCTTATAGTCTTTGCGTAATTGCGCAGTGGCCTCTATGCCCATTCTGCATCCGCCACAACTTGTAGCCCAAAAGTCAATAAACAATATTTTACCGGAATGCGCTTTGATGATATTCCGAAAGATTTCAGTAGCTTTTCCTTCCGGTAACCGGTAGGTTTTATCAGCTTTCTTTGAATAGATGGTGTCGAATATACGATTCGTTTCAGCAGTCAGGATAGGGTATGTAAGATATTTATTCAGGCTATTTATATGTTTCTTTGCGGCGGAAGGGGTATTATATGTCTTTAGGTCGTATTGTAAGCGGCGTACGAGTGTAGTCTGCCAAAGAAAACTATTATCCTGCCCGCTTAACAGGCTGATTACCGAGTCTCCTTTCGTCAGATACTCTTTGGCTTTATGGAGCGTCTGCTCATCCTGTTCTCGATTTGAAATATTCGGTGTTTCCTTATTAGCAGGACGGGAGAGAAACTTCTTTTCATAAGCATCGCTCTGGACTTCGCTTAGAGGTGGCATAAATTCAAACCGGTTGACAAACTCTCTATATCCTTTGTCTGCGAGCAAAGACTCGTCGTTCAAAGAAATATCTTTCAGAAAATCATAATAATTATTTCCCGCTTTCATCTTCAATGCCTGATTGGCAGTATCCCGCTCTGCAAAAACATTCCTATATGCCATGAAATTTAAAAGAATTTTTCCTTTTTCCAATGCTAACTTGTTTTTTATCAGATGAATCGCTTTGGGTGATGCCGCATAGATTTGTGCTAATGAGTCGCCAATCTGGTTGAGCCTGATAGATGCCGTTTGTATTTCTTGCTTAAACAAGTCAGGCGGAAATCCATTTTTTGCCTTTGTGTATACATCATTATCGTATCTTATTAAATCACTCAGCTTGTCATACATTTGAGAAAGAGCGGCGGAAGGCCCCATCATTTTAATGTTATCATAACTGCCTTCATCATCAACATATATGGATAATGTCTGTCCGGGTTCTATATAGAATGAAATATAATGGTTGCCTAGCGACAGGAGATTTTCTATTGGATAATTAAGTACAAGTTTGCATTCAAAGCTGCCGTCAGGATTTATGTTGACTACTGTGGGACGGTCTTCTCGTGTCAGTTCATTGCTTATTAACAGGGTGGTACCGGCTGTGTGGGTATATCTGTCTATATAGCCTTGCAGATAAGCGGTATCTTTGCGTATAAATTCTTTGAAGTCAGTTTCGGTTGTCACCAGAGGTTTGCTGTTTGTCTCTTTGGTATATCGCTGTTCATTGGAACCTTTGAATTTAATCAGGCAATCTCCGTCGGGTTGAGGAGCGAACCGTAACGTTTCTATAGCGGCATTTCTTTTGTCTTGCACGGTCAATTCGATGTAGTCGCCTAGTTTGCGTATGCTTTTATGGGTAAACATCCGGTTCTGTATGATGCATACGGAATCATAGATGCCATATTCCCATTGGTTGGGAATGTCCGCTCTGAACCAGTTTCCTCTGATGGACTGGAGAAGGGAAGTCTCATTCGCGAGATGGGAATTGCCTGCTGTTTTAACAGGGGAGTCGTTAATGGTTTGTGCGGTTGAAATACCGGATAATAGCAAAGTTAAACTAAGTAGGATTGTTTTCATACTCTTCATGTTTGGAGGTTGTCTTACAAAGAAAGGAAAATCCTTGAGACTTCCTTTACTCATCCACTGTAACTTAACATAGATTAAACGTTCAGATTACCATCTTTTTCGTACCTTTGCGCCCGAAAATCAGAGTGATAATTTAAATATTGAAATATTATGAGCAAGAAAGCCCTTTTAATGATCCTCGATGGTTGGGGACTAGGTGACCAAAAGAAAGACGACGTAATCTTCAACACTCCCACTCCTTACTGGGATTATTTGACAACTACTTATCCTCACTCCCAGCTTCAGGCAAGCGGTGAAAACGTAGGTTTGCCCGACGGACAGATGGGTAACTCTGAAGTAGGTCACTTGAATATCGGTGCCGGACGCGTGGTTTATCAGGATTTGGTAAAAATCAACCGTGCATGTGCTGACAACAGCATCCTGAAGAATCCTGAAGTCGTTTCAGCTTTCTCTTATGCAAAGGAAAACGGAAAGAACATTCATTTCATGGGCTTGACTTCCAATGGTGGCGTACACAGCTCACTCGTTCATCTTTTCAAACTTTGCGACATCGCTAAAGAATACAATATCGACAATACATTCATCCACTGCTTCATGGATGGTCGTGACACTGACCCGAAGAGCGGTAAGGGTTTTATTGAAGAACTAACTGCACACTGTGAGAAATCAGGCGGAAAGGTTGCTTCCATCATCGGCCGTTATTATGCTATGGATCGTGACAAACGTTGGGAACGCGTGAAAGAAGCATATGACCTGTTGGTGAACGGTGAAGGTAAGAAAGCTACCGACATGGTTCAGGCAATGCAGGAATCTTATGATGAAGGCGTGACAGACGAATTTATCAAGCCGATTGTAAATGCAAACGTTGACGGAACAATCAAAGAAGGCGATGTGGTAATCTTCTTCAATTACCGTAACGACCGTGCAAAAGAGTTGACTGTTGTACTGACTCAGCAGGATATGCCGGAAGCAGGCATGCATACAATCCCAGGTCTGCAATATTACTGTATGACTCCGTATGACGCTTCTTTCAAGGGTGTTCATATCCTGTTCGATAAAGAAAATGTATCCAATACATTAGGCGAATATCTTGCTGCCAATGGCAAGAGCCAGCTTCATATCGCTGAAACGGAGAAGTATGCCCATGTGACATTCTTCCTCAACGGTGGACGTGAAACTCCGTTTGACAAGGAAGACCGTATCCTCGTTCCATCTCCGAAAGTGGCTACTTATGACTTGAAACCGGAAATGAGCGCTTACGAAGTGAAAGATAAACTAGTAGCTGCCATCAACGAAAACAAATACGATTTCATTGTAGTGAACTTCGCCAACGGTGACATGGTAGGCCATACCGGCATTTACGAAGCTATCGAGAAAGCAGTTATCGCTGTAGACGCTTGCGTGAAGGATGTAATCGAAGCTGCCAAAGCACAGGATTACGAAGCAATCATCATTGCTGACCATGGTAATGCCGACCGTGCTTTGAACGAAGACGGTACTCCGAACACAGCTCACTCTATGAACCCTGTTCCTTGTATTTACGTAACAGAGAACAAGGCTGCGAAAGTAGAAAACGGTCGTTTGGCTGACGTTGCTCCGACTATCCTGAAGATTATGGGTCTGGAAGTTCCGGCTGAAATGGACGGAAACGTTTTGATTAAGTAATTTGGATTTCTATAATCGGGAGGGCGGAGTACTACTCCGCCCTTTTTGTCTCACATAAGTTTTTAGTATGATACAGATTGGTGATGTAGTAGTGTCTCTTGATGTCTTTCAGGAAAAGTTTCTTTGTAACCTTGATGCTTGTAAAGGAGAGTGTTGCATTGAGGGTGATGCGGGTGCGCCTGTTGAACTGGATGAAGTGGAGAAACTGGAAGAAGTGTTGCCTGTTATTTGGGATGAACTGGCACCCGAAGCTCGTGCGATCATAGAGAAGCAAGGAGTGGTATATACAGACGAGGAAGGTGATTTAGTAACCTCAATTGTAAATAATAAGGACTGCGTCTTTACCTGTTATGATGAAAAAGGATGCTGCTATTGTGCTATTGAAAAAGCATATCGGGAAGGTAAAACAGATTTTTATAAACCGGTGTCCTGCCATCTTTATCCCATCCGAATCGGAGATTACGGGCCTTATAAAGCGGTGAATTATCATCGTTGGGACGTATGTAAGGCAGCAGTTTTACTGGGGAGAAAAAAGAATCTTCCTGTATATCAATTCCTGAAAGAGCCTTTAATCCGTAAATTCGGTGAAGAATGGTACAAAGAACTGGAAGTTGTTGCCGAAGAACTGAAGAAACAACATCTCATCTAGGATTTTCGTCTCTTACGGATACAATACACCTGATACAGCAATATACACAGGGCTATTACTATTCCGCAGGATGGAGCGATCCATGCTTCCGGATGAATGATAATCAGGAAAATGCAGGTGACGATAACGCAGGAAGTCAGGACAATAAGAAACAATCTCATTTTTGCAAGTAGCGGGTTAGGAATCGTAGTCTTCAATTTCATAGTTGCTGTTGTATTTGGTTTTTATGCAAGATAGTCATTTTGCCCGGAAATTGATTCTGTTGTTAGGTTTTATTAAGGTATGCGTATATAAATAGGCTCAAAAAAGCTGCCTAATTCCTGTTAGGCAAAAGAAAAACGCCGACCGAAGGATGCTCC